>Ga0247727_10002191_pt1 | contig 45054 bp, 39 predicted proteins | sample WisWelCaveWW1625_FD_202498 | JGI IMG/M metagenome (GOLD analysis project Ga0247727, IMG submission 202498) | Biofilm microbial communities from Wishing Well Cave, Virginia, United States - WW16-25 | ecosystem: Environmental > Aquatic > Deep subsurface > Groundwater > Cave microbial mat | place...
CTGGACGGAGTCTCCTTTCAGGTCGCTCGCGGCGAGATCGTCGGGTTTCTCGGACCCAACGGCGCGGGAAAGACGACGATGCTGCGCATCCTGTCCACCTACCTGACGCCTGACGAGGGAACGGCCACGGTAGGGGGGTTCGACGTGGCACGCCAGCCCATGGAGGTTCGACGCAGGCTTGGCTACCTCCCCGAGCACCCTCCGCTCGATCTCGACCACACCGTCGACGAGTTCCTGCGCTTCTGCGCCGCGCTCCGCGGGGTGCCGCGCTCCCGAAGGAAAGCGGCGGTGGACGACGTCGTCGAGCGCTGCGGGCTGAGCGACGTGCGGGGTCGACTCATCGGGAATCTGTCGAAGGGTTTCCGGCAGCGCGTGGGCCTGGCGCAGGCGCTCGTTCATCGCCCCGAGGTGCTGATCCTCGACGAGCCCACGGTCGGGCTCGACCCGCAGCAGATCCGCGAGATCCGCAACCTCGTGGCCGGCTTGGCCTCGGAGCACACCGTGCTGCTGAGCACGCATATCCTTCCGGAGGTCGCGATGACCTGCTCGCGCGCCGTGATCATCCATCGCGGACGGGTGGTGGCGGCCGAGAGCCTGGAGACGCTGTCGGGATCGGGGGGCCTCGAGGAGACCTTCCTCCGTCTGATCGGCGAGGAGGCCGTCCTTCCCGCGGCGACGCGGGCGCCGGGGAGCGGCGCATGAGCCGCGTTCTCACACTCTGCGCGCGCGAGCTGCGATCCCAGCTCACCTCTCCCGTCGCCTGGACGGTCGGGGGCGGCTTCCTGCTCTTGGCCGGCTACTTCTTCTTCAATCTCGTCTCCCAGTTCACCGTGATGCTCAGCAACTACTCGATGGTGGCCCAGATGACCCAGAACCCGACGCTTCTCGATCGGATCAGCCTGAACGAGGTCGTGGTCGCGAATCTCTTCCGCAATCTCCTGGTGCTCTTCCTCTTCCTGATTCCGGTGATTACCATGCGCAGCTTCGCGGAGGAGCGGAAACAGGGGACCGACGAGCTGCTCCTCACCGCGCCCGTGGGGCCGGGGCAGATCGTTGCCGGGAAGTACCTCGGTCTCGTGACCGTCGTCCTCGCGCTGGTCCTGGGGAGCGGGATGTTCGTCCTCGTGCTCCTGCGTTACGGAGACCCCGAGCCCGGCCCCGTGTGGACCGGGCTCTTCGGGCTCTCCCTGGCGGCCATGGCCCTCGTCGCCCTGGGGATGGCAGTCTCCGCGGCCACGGACAGCCAGGTCGTGGCCGGAGTCGGCTCCTTCGTTCTGTTCCTGATGCTGTTCGTCATCGACTGGCCGGCGGAGAGCGTGGGGGGAGCCACCGCCAAGGTCCTGAAGGGGCTCTCCCTTCCGGAGCGATTCGAGGGGTTCGGAAAGGGTCTGATCTCGAGTCCCGATGTCGTGTACTACCTGTCGTTGATCGCGCTCGGGTTGTTCGCGGCTCGCGCGATCCTTGCCTCGCAGCGATGGAGGTGATGCGATGAAGCACCTCCACCGCTTTCTCGGTCCGGCGGGAGTCGTGCTCCTCCTCTTCGGTCTCGTCTCCTATGCGCTGACCTTCCGCTTCGACGTCTGGACGGCCATCCACGTGGTCGGTGGAGCACTCCTGCTCGCAGCGGGGATCTTGCTGAACCTCGCGGGCTTCCGGCGGACGGTCGCTGCGCGAGGGACCCGAGAGCGCGCGCAGGCGGTGACTGCCGCCGTCTTGTTCGGCGGAATCCTCGCGACGGCCAACGTGCTCGCCGCGCGTCACCCGTGGCGTTACGACGCCACCGAGAACCGGGTCCACACGCTCACCGACAGGACGAAGGCGCTTCTTCTGAATCTCGAGGTCCCGGTCGAGCTCCTCGCGTTTTTCGAGGCGGGTGATCCCGCGCGGGGGGACCTGGAAGACCTTCTCTCGCGGTACGCGGCGCTGGGCCGGCACCTCACCTGGCGGTTCGTGGACGCCGAGAGAGAGCCACAGGTCGCTGACCAGCTGGGCGTGCGACGCCTCGGGGTCGTCGTCGCGCGCGCCGGGGAGACCACGGCCCAGGTGTCACCCGAGGGACAAGGGGGAGTCAACGAAGGGGCGATCACGAACGTGATCCTCAAGGTGACTCGCCCGGGCCCGAAGGTCATCTACGTGCTCACGGGCCATGGCGAGCCCAGCCCCGACGACGTCAACGTTCAGGCCGGGCTCGGCCTGCTGGCCGAAGGACTCCGGGCGGAGAACTTCGAGGTGACCTCGCTTCTGCTGTCGGCGAAGCCAGCGGTTCCCGACGACGCCGCGCTCGTGCTCTTGGTCGGGCCCGCCAAGCCCCTCATCCCGCACGAGCGCGAGGAGCTGCGCGCCTACCTCGCGCGCGGAGGAAGACTCTTCCTTCTTCTCGATCCCGGCCAGGATCCGGGGCTTGGGGATCTCCTCTCCGACTACCGGATCGATCTGGGCGACGACATGATCGTGGACCAGCAGGAGATCCCGTTCCTGGGCGCTCGGCTCGGTCTGGACCCGATCATCGAGGAGTTCATGCCCCATCCGATCACCCGCCCGTTCAAGGAGAGGATCCTTCTTCTGCAGGCGCGGTCGGTGGATGTTCGTCTGGACGGCGGGCTTCCGGGAGTCGAGGCGCACAGCCTGGCCCAGACGAGCACCGGAGCCTGGGCGGAGCATTCGTACCGGGACATGCTGGCCACGGGCCGTGTGGCGCGGGACCCCGAGGATCGGCAGGGTCCCATCTCGATCGCGGCGGCCGCGAGCATCGAGCCGACGCCGGGAGGGGCCGGCGACGGGTCCGATCTAGCCAAGGGAGAGGGATCGCGGCTCGTGGTGGTCGGCGATTCCGATTTCGTGATCAACGGCAATCTCGACGCCTACTTCAACCAGGGACTTGCCCTGAACGTCGTGGCGTGGCTCGCCGGGCGGGACGAGCTGATCGCCGAGGGGCCGCGGGGGCTCCGTCCGTCCCGGCTCAACATGACCGAATCGGACTTCCGCACGCTCTTTCGCCTCGGGGTTCTACTCCTGCCCGAGTCGCTCCTGATCCTCGGGCTCGGGATTCGCTGGCGGAGGCGCGCGCTTTGAGCGGCCGGGGCCTCCTCGTCCTCCTGGCCCTGTTCGCCGCCGCCGTTGCCATCGTCGTCTTCGTCGATCGACAGCCTCCGGAGGAGGAGAAGAAGAGCGAGACGCTGGGATCCCTCGTCCCCGTGGTCCTCGATGCGGTGGACGCCCTGGAGAGGGCGCGTGGGGAAGGCAGGCTGCGACTCGAGCGAACGGCCGACAAGGGTTGGCGTTTGTCCCATCCCATCGAGGCAGAAGCCGATCCCAGGCAGGTGAAGTCCCTCTTCGAGGCCGCGGTCCTCGCCCGGATCCAGCGAGTGGTGGAGGAGAAGGCGTCCGACATGAAGCGGTACGGGCTGGATCCGCCGGACACCCTTCTTCGGGTGTTTCCGGCGAAGGGCCAGGCCGTCCTGGAGATCGCCGTGGGCCGTTCGTCTCCGGTCGGCTCCGGTCGGTACGTCGCCACGGGGGATGGAAGGGTCCTCCTGGCGGAAGGATTGGCGGTGGGGGCGCTGGAGCAGGATGCGGATTCCTTTCTCGAGAAACGCTTGTTCCCCGTGGAATCCGGCGAAATCCGGAGGATAACTCTCGATCGCGCAGCGGGGCGTCTCGCCCTCGTCCGGGACGGATCCGACTGGCGCCTCGAGGAGCCCGTGGCGGACGCGGCAGATTCCTCGAGCGTCGACACGCTGGCCCGATCGCTGGCCGACCTTTCCTTCTCGAGATTCGTCGAGGATAGGGATCTGGCGAAGGCGCGTGCGAGCCTGGAGCGAGCCGCAGTGAGGGCAGGCCTGGAGGCCACCTCGTCCGAGCGGCGCCTCCAGGCCGCGCTGGGCTCGACCGGACCGGGGGAGGACCGGTACGCCTGCCGCGAGGAGGTCCGCCGGTGCGGTGTCGTGGCCGGATCGGTTCTGCGGGAGCTCGAGAGGCCGCCCGACGACTATCGAGACCGCAGGCTGCTCCCCACCCCCGCGGAGGAGATCCGCGAGGTGCGAGTCCAGCACGCGGGTGGCGACCTCCGCGTGTTCCGGACCCAGGCGGGGGAGCGCGGCACCACGTGGTCCGTGCAGGAGGGGATCGGGCCCGTGCTCGAGGCGGATTCACAGAAGGTCGATGGCTTTCTGGACCGTTTGCGATGGCTCAGGGCGTCGGCGTTCGATCGATCGGGAGCGGCGCCGCGCCTGGACGAGCGGGTCGTCCTGGTCGGGGAGAAGGGCGAGATGGGACGTCTCGAGCTGGCGCGGGATCCGCACGAGGTCGCCGGGGAGGGAGGGGCACCGCCCCAGAAGCTCCTGTACGCTCGCAGCTCCTGGCGGGCTGGTGTCCTGTTCGCGATTCCCTCGGACGGTATCGGCGCGCTTCCTCGCTCGTCGGCGGATCTGGCGCCGGACACGCCCGCAGGGGGCTCCTCGGGCAAGGCGCCGTGAAGGTGGTCCTCCAGCGAGTCTCCCGCGCCACGGTCCGCGTGGGAGGGAAGACCGTTGGAGCCGTCCAGAGGGGACTCCTCGCGCTGGTCGGGATCGAGAAGGCGGACACCGAGCGGGACGCGGACTACCTCGCCGACAAGACGGCCGACCTGCGCGTTTTCCCGGACGAGACCGGGCGGATGAACCGGAGCGTTCTGGAGGTGGGAGGCGGCGTGCTGGTCGTGTCCCAGTTCACCCTCGCATCCTCGACCCGGAGAGGCCGGCGACCCTCCTTCGATTCCGCCGCCCTGCCGGAGCGCGCCGAGCCCCTGTGCCGCCGTTTCGAGGAGCGCCTGGCTTCCCGCGGCGTGCGCGTCGCCTCGGGCGTCTTCCGTGCCTCCATGGAAGTCGAACTCGTGAACGATGGTCCCGTCACGCTTCTCCTGGATCCTCCGCCGCCAAGGCCGACGCGGTGACATGGCCGTTCCCGGCAACAGCAAGACGCCCAGGGGACCGATCGCGGCGTATCTCGAGCACCTGACCGCCGAGAGAGGTCTCGCGGCCAACACGATCAGCGCCTATCGGAGAGATCTTGAGATCTTGACGCGGGCCCTGCCCAACGCCGGGCAGCTGGAGCGCGCCCGGGCCGACGATCTTCTACGGGTGCTCCGGCGCTTGAGGGTCGAAGGGCGCTCGCCTCGCTCGCTCGCCCGATGGCTCGTGGCGGTGCGGGGCTTCTTCGCGTTCCTGGTCCACGAGGGGATCGCCCACGAGGACCCGACCGCACACCTCGAGGCTCCACGAACCTGGCGCTCCCTTCCACACGTCCTGAGCGGCGGGGAAGTGGAGAGGCTGCTCGCCGCGCCCGATCCGGCGGAGCCCCGCGGAGGCCGGGACGCCGCGATGCTCGAGGTTCTCTACGCGACGGGAGTGCGTGTCAGCGAGCTCGTGGGACTCAAGCTTCGAGACCTGCACGTGGACGCCGGCTACATCCGCTGCATGGGCAAGGGCTCGAAGGAACGTGTGGTTCCGATCGGGGCCACGGCAAGCCGAGCTTTGCGAGCCTACCTGGCGGCGGGGCGCCCCGCCCTCGTCGGTCCCAAGCGCCCGGAATCCTTGTTCGTGAACCGCGCGGGGGCGTCCCTGAGCCGCCAGGGCTTCTGGAAGATCCTCCGGGCCTACGGCAGGAAGGCCGGCATTCGCACGCCTCTGTCGCCCCATACCCTGCGGCATTCCTTCGCGACACATCTTCTCGAGCACGGCGCGGACCTGAGATCGGTGCAACTCATGCTGGGCCACGCGGACATCTCGACGACCCAGATCTACACCCACGTGAACCGCGAGCGGCTGCGAAAGCTCTACCGCGAGTTCCACCCGCGCGCCTGATACGATCTCGCTCGGATGCGCGAGGGCGCGGATCGTCGATCTGTGAGGGCTTCCCGGTGATCCTCCCGCTTGGGGCGCGGCCGTGGAGGTGGACGTGGGCGTCGTGAGGGCCATGGACTTGATGACGCCTGTTCTCCACAGGGTGGACGCCGACACGACCGTGGACACGGCCCTGGGGCTGCTCGACCGATATCGAGTCGACACGCTCCCCGTGTTTGCCCGGGGGAGGATGACCGGAGCCCTCACGCGACAGATCACGGACCTGGCCCTCCGCCACGGACTGGGGAGTCGACGCGTGGGGGATCTGATGGCGGCCGGAGTGGACGTGGTGTCGCCGAACGCACACCTCGAGACCGTGCGGCAGCGGCTCCTTTCGGGAGGGCTTCGGTGGGTCGTCGTCGGAGACGGGCCGCGGGAGATCCGAGGGATCGTGACCCGCACCGTCGTGCTCCACCATGGGCGCGTCGGTCGACCCCGGCGGGCCCGGACGGCGGACGACGCTGCCGAGGAGGACGCGCTCGCCGGCGAAAACCTGACCGCGCTTCTGGAGAAGGCGCTTCCGGCGGAGGCCATGAGAGTTCTTCGTCGCGTCGGAAGGGAAGCGGCGGCGAAGAGAAGCAGGGCGTTTCTCGTGGGGGGAACGGTGCGGGATCTCCTGCTTCGGCGGGAGACGCAGGATCTGGACGTCGTCGTGGAAGGCGACGCGGGCGCGCTGGCGCGAGAGGTGGTGTCGGCATTCGGGGGCACGATGCGCGTCCACGAGGCGTTCCGGACGGCCACCGTGTTTCTTCGGGGGGGAGGGCGTCTCGATCTGGCCTCGGCGCGGACCGAGCGCTACCGGGCCCCCGCGGCGCTTCCCGAGGTCTCGCCGGGGGGGATCCGTCAGGACCTAAACCGTCGCGACTTCACGATCAACGCGCTGGCGGTCCACCTCACACCCCGAGAATTCGGAAACCTCCTGGACTTCTTCGGGAGCCGGAAGGATCTGAGGAGGCGGACGATCCGCGTGATGCACGGCCTCTCGTTCATCGAGGATCCGACGAGAGCGTTCCGCGCGGTGCGCTTCGCGATCCAGCTGGGGTTCGGGATCTCGCGAGAAGCCGCGCATCTGATCCGTGTGGCCACCGAGGAGCGGGTCTTCGAGCGACTCTCCGCTGCTCGCCTGAGACGCGAGGTGGAGCACTCGCTGGGCGGCAGGCGCCCCGTGGCGGCCGCGCGGATGCTCGCGGGGCACGGCCTCCTCCAGGCGCTCCATCCTCGGCTGAGACCCTCGCGGGTCACGTACGCGAGGGTCGGGCGAGCGGAGAAGGCACTGTCCTGGTATCGGCTCTCCACCGGCGATTCCAGCCTCGTCGGCTGGGCCGTGACACTCGGCGTCCTGGCCGAAGGAATGGGGGAGACCTCCCGATCCGAGCTTCTGGAGCGGCTCCGGCCGGGCCGTGGCGCGGCGCGAATCCTCCGCAACGCTCCGGAGATCGTGCCCCGCATCCTGAAGGACCTCTCGCTTCATCGCCCGCTTCCCGCGAGCCGCGTGGTCGCGGTGTGCCGCGGCACGCCGGTGGAGATCCTGCTTTGGTGCCTGGCGGTCACGGGGCGCGCGCACATTCGCCGCGCCCTGACGGAGTGCCTCTTGAGCCTGCGAGACGTGCGGCCGGACATCACGGGCCGCGACCTGGTCCGGGCGGGGGTTCCGGAAGGCCCTCGAGTGGCCGTAGGGCTCGCGGCCGCCCTGGGCGCGAAGCTCGACGGCCGCGCGCGCGACGCGAGTGCCCAGCTCCGAGTGGCACTCGCCGAGATCGAGAAATCTTGACAGGGGGAATGCTCTCGCCTATCCCTTGTGTCCTGCGTCCGAGTTCCGCCGACAGAGGCGTACGGTGAAACCACCCAATTGGGACCCCGCGCTTGACAGAGCGAGCGATGTGGATCGCTGACGCGCTACACTAGGCGCGAGCATGGGACTCAGACGAGCCTCGGAGCCAGGACCGTAGACGTGGACGAAGACGGTTTCGAAGAGCCGATCGCCGACCTCGAGCGCAGGATCGAGGCGCTGTCCGGCATGGACGGCGACGCAGGGATCGATCGGCAGCGAGAGCGGCTGCTGGCGGAGCTTTACGATCTCCGGGCGAAGGTCTACGCGTCTCTCACGCCGTGGCAGAAGACCCTCGTGGCACGACACCCGAAACGACCGTACACGCTCGACTACATCCATGCCCTCGTCGATGGTTTCGTGGAGACTCACGGGGACCGCAAGTACGCCGACGACCCTGCCATCGTCACGGGCTTCGGGATGTTCCGGGGCCGGAGCGTGGTCGTGGCTGGCCACCAGAAAGGAAGAGACACGAAGGAGAAGATCTTCCGGAATTTCGGGATGCCGCGGCCGGAAGGGTACAGAAAGGCGCTTCGCGCCATGCGCCTCGCGGAGAAATTCGGGCGGCCGATCCTGACCTTCATCGACACGCCCGGGGCGTACCCGGGAATCGGCGCCGAGGAACGGGGGCAGGCGGAAGCGATCGCCTGCAATCTCCGGGAGATGGCCCGCCTGAAGGTCCCGGTGATTGTCACGGTGACCGGGGAGGGGGGGAGCGGTGGCGCACTGGCGCTCGGGGTCGGTGACCGGGTGAACATCCTGGAATTCGCGGTGTACTCCGTCATCTCTCCCGAGGGGTGTGCTGCGATCCTCTGGCGCGACCCGTCCAAGACGCGCGATGCGGCGCGAGCCATGAAGCTCACGGCTCCGGACCTCCTCTCTCTCGACGTGGTGGACGAGGTGATTCCGGAAGTGAACGGAGGGGCCCACGTGGATCCGCTCCGGCAGACTCAGATCGTCGGAGACGCTCTGGAGAGACAACTGGGGGAGCTCGAACGCCGCGATGCCGCGACGCTCGTCGCGTCGCGCTACGAGCGGTTCCGCAGGATCGGCCGGTTTCGGCTCGCGGGATAGGATTCCCTCACGAGGGGCGCTCGTCCCCTTGGAGCTTCGATTCCCTCCAGAGGCGATCGAGGAGCATGGGGTCCGCGTCGTTCCAATGCACCGCGATGCGCCGCAGTTCCCGCTCGAGCCGCTCGAACCGTTCCTGGAACTTGACATTGGCCCGCTCCAAGGCCTCCTCGGGATCGACTCGGAGGTGGCGGCTGAGCATGACGACGGAAAAGAGCAGATCGCCGATCTCCTCGCGCGTCTCCTCGGGTTGGCCTCGGGCGATGGCTGTCTGAAGCTCCTGCATCTCCTCGCCGACCTTGGCCAGCACGTCTTCCACGCGTGCCCAGTCGAAGCCGACCCGCGAGGCCTTGGTGCCCAGCCGATGGGCCTTGAGCAGCGCCGGTAGAGCCTTTGGAACACCGGAGAGGACCGACTCTTCGGGGCCGTCCCGGTCGAGCTTTTCCAGGCGCTTGATCTCCTCCCACGTTCGCAGAACCTCGTCGGAGGTCGACGCCTGAGCGTTCCCGAACACGTGGGGGTGCCGACGTACGATCTTCTCTCCGATCCCGCGCACGACCGCCGAGGCCTCGAAGTGGCCTTCCTCCTTGGCGAGACGGGACAGGAACACGATCTGAAACAGCAGGTCGCCCAGCTCCTCGCAGAGTCCTGGGCGGTCGCCCCGATCGAGGGCGTCGACGGCCTCGTAGCACTCCTCGAGGAGGTAGCCACGCAGCGTCCGGTAGTCCTGCTCCCGGTCCCAGGGGCAGCCTCCGGGCTCACGAAGTCGGTCCATGATGCGGACCAGATCGTCGAACGTCTTTGGCTCATCCATCGACGGCGTCGCTCCCTTGACTTGGCCCCCTAGGCGCCGCATGTTTGCCCCCGAGTCGGCGTCGCCGCGCGTGGAGGACTGCTTCGGTTCTCGTTTGGGGGGCCGAGAACGCCAATGGTACCATCCCGCTTCTGCCGAAACCGTCGTGGAAACGTCCGGGGGACGGGAGGTCAGGATGTCGGGACACGACCAGAAGACCGGGGGGCACCCGGGCAGGGAGAGCGAGCGTTTGAAGGTGACGGACCGAAGGCACTTCACCGCTTCGGGGGAGAGGCGGCTCGACGTCGCGGACGAGCCGGAGGATGCGCTGCCGATCTCGACTCCGGACCGGAGCTTCGGCCCCGCCGCCGTGAAACCCCCATCGGCGGGCTTCGAGCGGCGTCCCCTCGAGGAACCCGAAGGAGTGGACTTCACCATGCTCGTGAATGCCATGGCCCAGCCTGCGCTCCTGTTTCTGGGGGAGATCCCGCATCCGGCGACCGGACAGAAGACCGTGGACCCGGAGCAGGCCCGGATCCAGATCGACATGCTCGGGCTTCTGGGAGTCAAGTGCAGGGGAAACATCACCGCCCAGGAGGAAAAGCTCCTGGATCGCGTTCTCTATCAGCTTCGCATGCTCTACGTGGCGCGGACTTCCGGATCGGGGTAGGGCTGGGACCGCGCAGGACGGCTGCTTGACGAACGCGCTCCATCGGGTCCCTCGGTTGTGGGTCCTGGGGTCGATCGCGGCGACCCTTGTCGCCGGAGCGCGCGCAGCCGAGCCAGAAACCATCCGCATCCGGGCTCCCCAGCAGGAAACGGCCGCAGCTGCCCCCAGCCCGGGCGGCGGCACGGCGGTTCACAGCGAGGCGAGGCGCGGGTTCGACTACGAGGCGTTCACGAGCCGCCTGGAAGCTCTCTGGTTCCAGCGCAAGGCCTTTCTCGCCGCCGGGCGCGAGGTGGATGCCGCCAACCAATCCGAGCTGATCCGGGCGTTTTGCGCCGAAGAGGGGGTCCGGAACCTGGACGGCCCGTGGGGAGCCCTGCTGCTGGAGGCGCGGCGCTACTTGGGAGAGGGGAGCTACAGCCACGCGCTGGCTTCCCTCGAGTTCGCGGACTTTTTCGCCCCGGGAAGCTCGAAAGTGCGTTTCGCGAGGGCCGAGATCCTCTGGAAGTCCGGTCAGGGACGGATGGCGGCCGTCGGAGAGGCCCTCGCGGCGGTGCGCGCATCCGTGGTAGAGCAGTGGAGGGACCTCGTCCTCCTGAATCACCTCATCCTCGCGCTGCTGGTCTCCGTGCTGACCTGCTCGACCGTGTTCGGCGTACTGATGGCGTTTCGTTATCAGGGGCCTCTGCGCCACGAGATCGAGGAGCGTGTGCACGGAGTCGTGGGAGGCACCTGGGCGAAGACCTTGGGCTGGGCAACCCTGCTCCTCCCGCTGGTGGTGTGGATCGGAGCTGGATGGGCGGCGATCTACTGGATGGTCGTCACCTTCCGCTACCTGCGCAGGGCGGAGCGAGCGGTGGCCATGACGCTCCTCGTAGCGAGCGCGTGTGCCGTTCCCATGTTCCGAGTGACCGTGGCGCTTCGCGGCATGGCCGAGGATCCCATCGTGCGCAACACGCTCGCGTCGGCGGGAGGCGCCTACGAGCCCGAGCGACTCGTGAAGCTCCAGCGAATCGTCCAGGCCCATCCCGACGAGCCCACCTACCGGTTCCTCCTCGCGGGCATGTACAAGAGCGGCCGTTACTTCGAGGAGGCGTACGAGCAGTACAAGGAGGTGCTCGCGCTCGACCCCGGCCTCGATGATGCCCATCTCAACATCGGGAACATCTTCTTCCAGCTGGGTCAGCACGGGGAAGCCGTGCTGCATTACCGCAAGGTGATCGACGCGCGTCCCGACTCCGTGCTGGCCTACTACAACTCCTACGTCGCGCAGTCCGAGTCGTTCCGCTTCAAGGAGGCCCAGGAGTCCCTCGACAAGGGGAGTGCGGCCGACCCGGAGGGGATGGCCGATCTCCTCTATCACAGCGGACGCGACGGCGGGAGGCCGATGGTCGTGGATGCGACAGTGGATCTCGGATCTCTGTGGCAGGCGGCGCTCGAGGGGCGCCCGCTCCGGGGGATCGAGGGCGGGAGCCCGGCCTCCCGCTCCGCGAGCGGGATCTGGCAGTTGCGCGGTTTTCTCAACCCGCTGAGCATGTTCTCCTTTCTGGCAATGGCCGTGTGTCCCCTGTCCCTGTTTGTCTTCGGGCCCGGGGCGGCGGCGCGCGCGTGCATTCGCTGCGGACTCCCGTTCTGCCGGCTGTGCAGGAGCGACCGGGAGAAAGGACGGGAATACTGCAGCCAGTGCCTGCACCTCTTTGTTCTGGGAGACGGGCTTGCCGCCGAGACGAAGACTCGCAAGCTGTACGAGATCGAGCGCCACGGAAAGCTCTCCCGCCGTGGCAAGCGGATCACCTCGCTTCTTCTGCCTGGCGGCGCCCAGCTGCTACGCGGGAGGGCCGCGCGGGGCTGTCTTCTCACGCTGTTGTGGCTCGTGGCCCTCACGACCTGGCAGCCCGCCGCGCTGGCGATCGTGGGCCGAGTCTCGGGCCTGGATCTTAGGCTCGACCTCCTCAGGCCCGGCGAACTCCCCGCTACCTTCGCCGTGGATGGCGTTGCCATCCTGGCTGTCGCCACTGCGGCCGTGACATGGCTCGCGGGGAACGCGTGGCGGCGGAATCCCCGGGAGGCATAGATGGCACTCCAGGGAACGCTCAAGGATTTCGCGCTTCCAGACATCCTGCAGCTGATCGGGATGCAACGGAAGACCGGAATTCTGACCATGGAGAGCGACGAGGACGCCGTCACAGTACAGTTCTTCCAAGGGCAAGTCGTCGGCGCGGATACGCGCCTCCGGAAGCTCGAGGAGTCGTTGGGCTCGGTGCTCGTTCGCACCGGGAAGATCAATGCGGGGCAGCTGCAGGAGGCCCTGATCGCCCAGCGACAGACGCTCCAGCGACTGGGCTACGTTCTCGTGAGATGTGGCGCGCTTTCCGAGGATGACCTGCGCGAGGCTCTTCGGATTCAGGTCTGCCAGATCGTTTACCGCCTCTTCCGATGGCGCGACGGTCGATACAATTTCGCGCCCATGGACCATCTGGAGTACGACCGAGACCTCACGATTCCGGTCCCCGCGGAAACGCTCCTCATGGAGGCTGCACGGATGATCGACGAGTGGCCGATCATCGAGAAGCGCATCCGCAGCGGTCGAGTCGTTTTCCGCACCACCGAGCTGGGTCGCCAGTACGCCGAAGGATTGCGAGCAGTCGAGACGCCTGGCGAGGGGTCCAACTCATTCCAGAGCCCCACGAAGGAAGAAGCCGAGATCCTGCGCTTGCTGGACGGGCGGACCGCGGTAGAGGGCATCGTGGATCGGTCCTCCTGCGGAGAATTCGATGTCTATCGGACCATCTACGACCTGCTCCAGCGGAGCCTGATCGAGGAGCGGCCGTCCGCGGAGAGTGCTCACGCCTCAAAGAGGGCGACCTCCGGAACTGTCCGGGAACGTGCTGCGCTCGCGGTGCTGGGTGGGATCGTGATCGTCACACTCGCGACCTTCGGCTCGAATCCGTTCGTGCCCTGGCGGCTCGCGATGGCACGTCAGCAGGCCGACGATCTCCGGGAGTATGCGAGTCGCGGACGCCTTGAGCGAATCGAAAGGGCCGTCCACATGTTCTATCTGGACACGGGGACTGCACCGGGCGATCTCGAGGCTCTGGCCGCCGGGGGCTATCTCGATTCCCGGGAACTCCTGGATCCGTGGGGCAGAACGTACGGGTATCGACTCGCGCCCGAGGGCTATCGCCTTTCCGGCCGGGATCCCGCGAACGAGCCGAGCCCGAACCTGACTCTCCTCCACCGATTCAGCCCCTCCCAGAGAATGATCCTGGAGGGTCCCGCCTATGTCGGCTCGGCGGGAGGCCCCGTCCGTCCTTGACATCCGCCCGCTCAAGTCTTAGAAGAGCGCGGGCGCGGGCGGAGCGGCTGAGACCCCACCGCAGGAGACCATCGGAATGAGCAAGATCATCGGCATCGACCTCGGAACCACCAATTCGGTCGTCGCCGTCATGGAAGCCGGCAAGCCAACCGTCATCACCAACCCGGAGGGGGGCCGATTGACCCCGTCGGTAGTGGCGATCAACGACAAGGGAGAGCGGTTGGTGGGACAGGTCGCCAAGCGGCAGGCCATTACGAATCCGGCCAACACCATCTACTCCATCAAGAGATTCCTCGGTCGGAAGTTCGCCGAGGTCCAGGGGGAGATCCAGATGGTCCCCTACCGGGTGCTCGCGGCCGAGAACGGGGACGTCCGCGTGGAAATCCAGGGGAAGGCCCACGCACCTCCCGAGATCTCCTCCATGATCCTGCGCAAGCTCAAGGAAGCCGCCGAGGCCCATCTGGGCGAGAGCGTGACTCGGGCCGTCATCACCGTTCCCGCCTATTTCAACGACGCCCAGCGTCAGGCGACGAAGGATGCCGGTCAGATCGCAGGCCTTCAGGTCGAGCGGATCGTCAACGAGCCGACGGCGGCCGCCCTGGCCTACGGCCTGGACAAGAAGAAGGACGAGACCATCGCGGTTTTCGATTTCGGTGGCGGAACATTCGACATCTCGATCCTGGAGGTGGGAGAAGGCGTGGTGGAAGTCAAGGCCACCAATGGCGACACGCACCTCGGAGGCGACGATATCGATCAACGGCTCATGGAGTGGATCGTCAGCGAGTTCAGGAAGGACCAGGGGATCGATCTCGCCAAGGACAAGATGGCGCTCCAACGCCTCAAGGAAGCCGCGGAGAAGGCCAAGTGTGAGCTCTCCACGGTCACGGAAACCGAGATCAATCTCCCGTTCGTCACCGCCGACGCCGCAGGTCCGAAGCACCTTCAGATGAAGCTGAACCGGGCGAAATTCGAACAGCTCACCGAGGACATCCTCCAACGTACCCTCACCCCCTGCGAGCGCGCTCTCTCTGACGCTTCGCTTCGAGCCGCGGACATCGACGAGGTGGTCCTGGTGGGTGGCTCGACGAGAATCCCCAAGGTCCAGCAGATGGTCCGCGAGTTCTTCGGCAAGGAGCCCCACAAGGGGGTCAACCCCGACGAGGTGGTCGCCGTGGGCGCGGGAATTCAGGCCGGGGTGCTGGCGGGCGACGTGAAGGACATTCTCCTCCTGGACGTCACCCCGCTCTCGCTGGGCATCGAGACGCTCGGAGGAGTGTTCACGCGGCTCATCCCGCGCAACACCACGATTCCCACTCGGAAGAGCGAGATCTTCTCGACCGCGGCGGACGGACAAACGAGCGTGGAGGTTCATGTCCTGCAAGGTGAGCGGGAGATGGCGGGCGACAACAAGACGCTTGGGAGGTTCCACCTGGACGGCATCGCGCCCGCGGCTCGTGGCGTTCCTCAGATCGAGGTGACCTTCGACATCGACGCCAACGGAATCGTGCACGTGTCGGCGAAGGATCTCGGTACCGGCAAGGAACAGAAGATCACCATCACGGCATCGTCGGGCCTCTCGAAGGGCGAGGTGGAGCGCATGCTGGGGGATGCGGATTCGCACGCGGGCGAGGACAAGACGCGTCGTGAGGCCGTGGACATCCGGAATCGGGCGGACCAGCTCGTCTACCAGATCGAAAAGGTTCTTCAGGAGAATCCAGGGAAGCTCTCGGATGCGGACCGGACCCCCGTGCAGGAGGCGATCCGGGAGGTGAGAACTGCCATCGAGAAGGGCGACGTCGCGGCCATCCGCGGTGCCTCCGACCGCCTCGAGAAGGCCTCCTACCGCCTGAGCGAGATCATCTACCGCACGACCGCCGCACCGGAGGGCTCTCCCGGGGAGAGCGCGGCGGCCAGCGGCGGGGGCAAGACGGACGACGTGATCGATGCCGAGGTCGTCGACGCCGAGGAAGGCCGACGCAACTAGTAGGCGGGCTCGTGGTCGAGCCCAAGACGAGGGGAGGAGGCGCACCGATGCCGCAGCCGGAGTGGGATCCTCTGAAGGAGCTCGCCGTCGTTCAATCGCGCATGAACAAGATGTTCGAGAGCGCACTGGCGCGCACGGACTTCAGCGCCGAAGGCGGGATCGGCGCCTGGATGCCCGTGGCCGACGTACAGGAGAGCTCCGATTCCTTGTGCTTGTTCCTGGAGTTGCCGGGTGTGCGCCAAGAGGACATCGAGCTGCATCTGGAGGGGGACGAGCTTCTCGTGCAAGGGGAGCGGAGAATGGAGCGAGAGGAAGCGGGAGAACAGTACCACCGGGTCGAGCGGTCCTACGGGAAGTTCGCCCGACGATTCCCGGTGCCCTCAACGGTGGACCGGACCTCGGTCGCCGCGACCTTCCGGGATGGAGTCCTCAGGATCGCGCTTCGGAAGAAAGAGAACGTGCTCGGAGGCCCGATCCGGGTGGCGATCCGGTGAGATGAGCACCCGGAGTTCGGCGTCGGATTCGGGAGGCTTCTATCTCATCAGCTACGTGTCCCGAGCGTTCCATGTTCATCCGCAGACTCTCCGGCTCTATGAGCGGGCAGGGCTGCTCCGTCCCAGTCGTTCCAAGGGAAACACGCGTCTCTACTCGAAAGGCGACCTCGAGCGGCTCGAGGTCATCTTGGGTCTGACGCGCGACATGGGGGTGAACCTGGCTGGGGTGGAGGTCGTCCTCCGCCTGCGGGAGCGGCTCGACGAGCTCCAGGGGCAACTGGAACAGCCTCACGGGGTGGCAAGCCGTCAAGGGCTTCCTACCCGCGGGAAGGAATGATCCGCCGCACAGCGTGCTATACTGCGCGCCGCTTTTCTCGACAGGGGTGGCATGGAAGAGGAAAGGGAAGAATCCAGGGGCGGCGGGTCGGAATCTCTCAAGAAATACCTGAGGGAGATCTCTCGGCTGCCTCGCGTGACCCCTGAAGAGGAGAGAGTCCTCGGGAAGAAGATCCAGAAAGGGGACAAGGAGGCGCTGCGTCGGCTCGTCGAGGCCAACCTCCGTTTCGTGGTATCGTACGCGAAACGCTACCGCGGCTGCGGCCTCTCCTTCCTCGACCTCATCAACGAGGGAAACATCGGTCTGATCGAAGCTGCCAAGCGTTTCGATCCGGGCAAGAACGTCAAGTTCATCACGTACGCGGTCTGGTGGGTTCGGCAGGCGATCATCCACGCACTGTCCGACCAGAGCGGTGCGTTCCGGCTTCCGCAGAAGCAGGCCAATCTCCTCTACCGGATCGGGAAGGCGCAGTCCCACCTGCGCACCGAGCTCAAGCGGACGCCGTCGGCCGAGGAGATCGCGAAACGGATGGAGGTGACCGTCGCGGAGGTCACGAATCTGCTCCAGGTCTCCGACGAGAATATCTCCCTTTCCGCCGTGATCGACGAGGAGCACGAGTTTCACCTTTCGGACAAGCTGGAGCAGGACACGATCCCGTCAGCCGATCTCGTTCTTCTCAAGACGTCCCTGAGAAAACTCCTGCGGCAGGCCCTGGGCGAGCTGGACGAGAAGGAAGAGAGGGTTCTTCGTCTGCGGTTCGGCCTGGACGGCGCGGATCCGAAGACTCTCAAGGAGATCGGAGAGATGCTCAACCTGTCCCGAGAGCGCATCCGTCAGATCGAGGCGCAGGCTCTCGACAAGCTCAACCATTCCCAGAAGTGTCAGCAATTGCGCGGCTACCTCAACTGACCATGGAGCCCGGCTGCCCGCTCTGCAACGACACCGGCTTCGAGATCCGGCTTCGGGACGACGGCGCGAGCGCCGCGGTCGCTTGCGGATGCGCCCTCAGGAGCCGGGGGGAGCGGCTTCTGCGCTCGGCCGGCATCCCGAGGCGCTACGAGCACTGCACTCTCGATTCCTTCGACACTCACGACCCGACCACGACGAGCCACGCGGTCGCCAAGCGGATTGCGCGAGATTGGGTGGAGCGATGGCCCCTGGTGGAGCACGGCCTGCTCTTTCTCGGGAAGCCGGGGACGGGAAAGACCCACTTGGCCGTGGGCATCGTGCGGGAGCTGGCCCAAAAGGGGGCGCGGGTGATGTTCTACGAGCAGCGGCAGCTGCTCAAGGAGATCCAGGCAACATTCGATGCCGGGGGCACGCGCGGTGAGTCCGATGTTCTTCGGCCGGCGCTGGACGCCGACGTCCTGGTCCTGGACGACCTCGGGGCTGGCCGGACGACGCCGTGGTCGCGAGACGTGGTGCACGACATCATTGTGCAGCGCTACAACGACAATGCAGCGCTTCTTCTGACATCCAACCACCCCATGGGAGATGAGAAGGGTGGAGAGGAAGGAGACGGTCCGCCGGAGTTGGCCGGCCTGACTCTGCGCGACCGCCTGGGGGACGCGATCATCTCGCGTCTGTACGAGATGTGCCGGATCGTCGCGGTCGAGGGGCGGGACTTCCGGCGCGGGGTCCTGCACGTGAGGACACAGTACTGAGGAGGGTCCGCCAGGGCCTCGTGAGGGATCATGGGTATCTCCGAGTACCGGAACTTGCGGCTTGACGTCCGGGACCGAGCGGCGTGGATCGTCGTTCACCGGCCTGAGAAGCTCAACGCCCTGAACCGGGAGACCGTGGAGGAGATCGGGGCCGCGGTGGCGCGCGCCGTGGTAGATCCGTCGGTTCGCGTGCTCGTCGTGCGAGGGGCCGGGGACAAGGCGTTCGTCGCCGGGGCCGACATCCAGGAGATGTCCGCCATGACCGCGGCCGAGGCTCAGGCATTCTCGCGTTCGCTCCAGGAGATGCTGGACCGTCTCGAGCGCTCTCCGAAGCCTGTGATCGCGGCCATCAACGGCTTTGCCCTCGGTGGGGGTTGCGAGCTGGCGATGGCCTGCCACCTCCGGATCGCGGCCGAGCCGGCGCGGCTGGGGCAACCCGAGGTGACCCTCGGGATCATCCCCGGGGCCGGGGGTACGCAGCGCCTACCTCGACTCGTAGGGCGTGGCCGCGCGCTGGAGATGATCCTCGGTGGCGAGGCGATCAGCGCGGCGGAGGCACTCCGCATCGGTCTGGTGAACCGCGTGGTCCCCCTGGCCGATCTGGATCGCGAGGTCGACACTTGGGTCGCGAAGCTCGGAGCGAAGGGCCCGCAGGCCCTCGCTCGCGCCCTCGAGGCCGTCCTGTCGGGGACCGAGGTGGCGCTTCCCGAGGCCCTGCGGCTCGAGGCGGGACTCTTCGGCCTCTGCTTTGCGACCGAGGATATGCGCGAGGGGACTCGGGCGTTTCTCGAGAAGCGTACCCCCTCGTTTTCGGGACGATAGACGCCGGAGAGGAGCCCGTCCGAGTGGTACGGCTGCGGCTGCTTCGGATTCTCCTTCCGGCGCTCCTGCTGCCGTTCGTCCTGCTGACCGCGTTTACCTTCCGGCAGCGCCCCGCCGCGCTGAGCCAGAGGGCGGACGAGCGGGGCTCGCTCGGGCCCAGAGCGGAGAATGTCGAGTTGACCGAGGTCTGGACGGCGAGCAGGCGCCTGTTCCTCCGGGCACGGCTGGGGGAAATGGGGGATGACGGACGACTTCGACTCGAGGGTGTCGATCGCGTCGAGGTCGATCGCGAGCGCGGATCTCCCCTCGTTCTTCGAGCGGATCGGGGAAGCGTTCAGGGCACGGCAGGGCACCGCCTCTTGAGTTTGGAGGGCGAGGTGGAAGTGCGAGACGAGCCCGCCTCGCTGGCGCTTTCCCTCCCCGGGCTCGAGCTGGACGAGTTCAGGAGCGAGGCTCGCTCTCTGGGCAGGGTGCGCTTCCAGGGCCCCGGCTACCAGGGAACGGCCGCGGCGATCCGATACGGCCTCAAAGGCGAGCAGGAGACTCTTCTGACCGAGCCGGAGGTGCAAGGGCAGGACGGGTCCCGGCTCACGGCGCGGAGGGCGTCCGTGCTCGAGAGACGTCAGGAGATGAATCTGCAGGGCGCCGTTCACGTGCAACGGGGTCCCACAGGCCTCCACGCGGATCGGGTTCACCTCGTCCGAGACGACGAAGGCGGACTCCGATCGGCGGACGCGGAAGGCGGCGTCTCGTGTGCCGGCTATCCCATCGCGGGTGAAGCAGCCAACCTAGTTGCGGAGACGATGCGGATCGAATGGGACGCCTCGGGTACGCCCGTGCGGGCGGCGGCGGCGGGAGCCCCGGTGCTCCGACGTGGCGAACAGCAGCTGGAGGCGTCCACGATCGAGGTGACGGCCCGGACGTCCGAGCGCGGCTGGCGAATCGCAGCCCGTGGAGGGGTTCGCGCCCGGGGCATGTTCGACCGATCCCCGGCGACCCTCGTGGCCGAACAACTTGAGGGGGAGCTGGACCAAGAGGGAAGCCTCGTTCGGGCGGAGGCGGAAGGGGGGGTTCGCTTCCAGGCAACCGACGCCCACGCGGAGGCGGCGCGGGCGATGTTCGTTCCCTCGACCAGCGGCGGAGAGATCACGCTGGTCGCAGAGCCAGGTCGTTCTGCCCGTCTCGCCCGGGGTCGGAGCCGGATCGCAGCGCGGAAGATCAGCACCGATCCGGGAGCGACGCGCATCACGGCCGAAGGGCACGTGGAAGCGACGCTTCTCCAGGCACCGAAGGAATCGCCACGAACCGGGGTCGGAGTGCTCTTCCAGCGGGGAGACACGGTTCACTTCGTCGCCGCACGCCTCGAGGGGGAGATGCCGAAGGGGCATTTCGTGTTCCGGGGCGCGGTGCGCGGATGGCAGGGCGAGCGAAGTCTATCCGGGGAGGAGGTGGAGATCCGTCAAGAGGACGATTCACTCCGCGCCCGGACGAAGGTGTCGAGCCGTTTCCCGCGCCCATCCGCGGGCAAGATCGTGCAGTCGGACTACGTCGAGATCTCCGCCGACGCTCTCGACTATTCCGGCGCGGAGCGCCGAGCGGTGTACGAGGGGAGCACGACGGTCCGCATGGCCGAGGGATGGGTCGAGGGCGCGACGCTCGAGGTCGTCCTGGACGACGCGGGGAAGGATCTGCGCGAGCTTGTCGTCCGGGGAAGCGTGCGCTTCGAGATGCGGGCCCCCGATCGGAGCGGGACGATCCCGGTCAGCGGAAAAGGGGACCGGCTCGTCTACACGCCTGGTGATCATCTGATTCGTCTGATCGGGGTGGAAGGTCCAGCCTCGGTGACCCGCAGCGGCGAGCAAGGCGGCACCACGACCGGCCGGGTGCTACGCTATCGGCTCGATACGGGAACCCTGGCGGTCGAGGCGGAGGAGCGGGAGAGGACCGAGGTCCGATCCGGCCGGCAGTGACGTGGCATCGGAGACCGCCTTGATCCGAAGCTCCCACAACGACGAGGCAGGGGCCGCTCGCACCCAGGGTCTCGTCGCGGAACGCCTGGTCAAGCGGTATCGCCGCCGTGTCGTGGTAGACGGGGTGTCCGTTCGGATCGACCCCGGAGAGGTCGTGGGGCTTCTCGGTCCCAACGGTGCGGGAAAGACCACGTCGTTCTACCTGATCCTCGGCCTCGTGCCGCCTCAGGGCGGCCGGGTCTTGCTTGATGGAGAGGAGATCACGGATCTCCCGATGTACCTGCGCGCCCGGCGCGGGATCGGATATCTTCCTCAAGAGGCGTCTATTTTCCGGAGGCTCACGGTGGAGGAGAATCTGCTCGCCATCCTGGACATGCGCGGGACCGACCGCGAGAGCGCGCGCGAGCGCTGCAAGAGCCTTCTCGGCGAGTTCGGACTCGAGGAGGTTGCTCAGACTCGTGGCTACGAGCTTTCCGGTGGCGAGCGGAGGAGGGCGGAGATCGCGAGGGCGCTGGCCAGCGAGCCTCGCTACATGCTGCTGGACGAGCCTTTCGCCGGGATCGATCCGATCGCGGTCGCCGATCTGCAGCGCGTGGTCGTGTGCTTGAAGGAAAAAGGAATCGGGGTTCTGATCACGGACCACAACGTCCGCGAGACTTTGCAGATCACCGACCGAGCATATATTATCAGCCAAGGGAGCATCTTTCGTCAGGGTACTCCGTCGGATCTCGCGTCCGATCCCGAGGTGCGCCGGGTCTACCTCGGCGAAAACTTCCGACTTCACTGACCGGGGACGCGGGGTTAGCGGATGGCGCTCGAACAAAAGCTCAGCGTCCGGATGAGCCAGCGGCTCATCATGACGCCATCACTCCAGCAAGCCATCAAGCTCCTGCAGATGTCCAAGCTGGAGCTCGTGGAGGAAATCCAGCAGGAGATGCTGGAGAATCCGGTCCTCGAGGAGGTCCAGGAGGACCCGCCCGGCCCCGCCGAGCCCCAGGAGACGGAGGCCCCGCGCAGCGAGGCGGACGCCGCTGTGGAGGAGCGCAAGGATGCATTCGACGACATCGACTACGAGTCCTACTTCCAGGACGTGGAGAGCGAGCCGATCCCGCGTGCTCCCATGGACAGGAACGAGGAGCTCCCTTCGTTCGAGAACACGCTGGCGAAGGCGCCGAACCTCGCCGACCATCTCGTCTGGCAACTGGATCTCTCGACATCGTCGCCCGTGCGGAAGGAGATCGGCCGGGCCATCATCGGAAACCTCGACGAGGACGGCTACCTCAAGGCAACCCTGGAGGAGATCGGGCAGATGGGGGCGTTTCCGCCCGACGAGGTGCGTGCGACCCTCGAGATGATCCAGTCGTCCGATCCCGTGGGTGTGGGTTGCCGCGACTTGGTGGAATGCCTCTGTGTGCAGCTGAAGCACCTTGGCGAGGATGGGTCGGCGGCCGAGACCATCGTCCGCTATCACATGGACAAGCTCCAGGGACGCCGTTACAAGGAGATCGCCGACGCGTTGGGCCTGGAGATGGGCGCGCTCCAGGCGGAGATCGAGATCATCCGGCACCTCGACCCCCGACCGGGCCAGAGGTACAACAGCGAGAGCAGCCGGTATGTCGTTCCCGATGTCTACGTGGTCAAGATCGACGACGAGTACCAGTTACTCCTCAACGAGGACGGACTCCCGCGGTTACGCATCAGCCCGCTGTACCGCCGGATGGTGGAGCGGGGCAGCGCGGCACGTGCTCCTGCGGAGGCACGGGACTACGTCCGGAACAAGCTCCGCTCCGCGTTCCGCCTCATCAAGAGCCTGGAGGAGCGCCAGCGCACCATCTACAAGGTCGCCAAGTCCATCGTGAAGTTCCAGCAAGAGTTCCTGGACCACGGAATCGAACGCCTGAGACCCTTGGTCCTCCGGGACGTGGCGGACGACATCGGAATGCACGAGTCCACTGTGAGCCGCGTCGTGAACAACAAGTACATGCACACCCACCGGGGACTGTTCGAGATGCGGTTCTTTTTCCACAGCGGGATCGCCTCGACGCACGGAGGGGACAGCGTCTCGTCCCTCACCGTGAAAGAGCGCATCCGGAAGATCATCTCCGCCGAGGAGAATCGGCACCCTCTTTCCGACGCCGCCATCGTGAAGATGCTGAAGGCCGAGGGGTTGCTCATCGCGCGCCGAACTGTCGCCAAGTACCGGGAAGAAATGAGGATTCCAGCGTCCAGCAGCCGAAAGAAGACCTTTCCCTGATCGATCCGTGCCCGGGGCCCCGTGGGTGACCGGGGCCAGGAGACCTGCATGAACATCGAGATCACCGGACGCCAGATTGAAATCACGCCGGCGCTGCGTGAATTCACGTCGGAGAAGCTCCGCAAGCTCGAGAAGCTCCTCGAGGGACCTCTGGAAGCTCATGTCGTGTTGGCGGTCGAGAAGCATCGTCACCTGGCCGAGATCCAGGTGAAATCCCGGACCGCCGTCTTTGCCGGAGCGGAGGAGACGGGCGACCTCTATGCCTCCATCAGCGAGGTGGCGGACAAGCTGGAGCGGCAAGCGCTCAAGCACAAGGAGAAGGTCACGACCCGCAAGCGGCGCATGGGAACGCGGGCGCCGGACGCGGCGGCCGTGATCGAGAGCGAGGTCTGGGCGGAGGAGACCACCGAGGGATCGGACGGGAACCTGAGGCACATCATTCGAGCTTCTCGCTACCGACTCAAGCCGCTCACCCCGGAGGACGCGGTCCTGGAGCTCGAGGCGACCGGCGAGGATCTCCTGGTCTTCCGGGACGCCGGAAGCTATCGCGTGAACGTCGTGTACCGTCGGCGAGACGGGAACTTCGGCCTGGTGGATCCCGAGTTCTAGAAGACGCAAGAGCCGCCTTGACCGCCCGAGGCGACGCTGATAACTTCGTGGTTTCTTGCGCTAGCGCGTCCCGCGGATCGTCGGCCTACCCGGTGACGGGATCATCCGCTCCCGACCTCTGGCGCGGGCGACGAGGAGGCCCATGAGCGGTTCCCGCAATCGAGACTCGAAGCCGGGCCCATCGGGATTCTCCCGGTCTGGGAGCAAGGAAGCCTGGCAGCGGGACACGCTTGGACCGGCGCTCGAGCGGTCCGCGGAGCGCGAGCCGGAATTCACCACGGTCTCGAGCTTTCCCATCGATCGTCTCTACAGCCCCGAGGACCTCGCGGGGGAGGGGACATTCGCGGAGGAACTGGGATACCCCGGAGAATACCCGTTCACCCGCGGCATCCACCCCACCATGTACCGAGGCAGGCTCTGGACCATGAGGCAGTTCGCGGGCTTCGGGACCGCCGAACAGACCAATCGGCGTTTCCGCTACCTGCTTGAGCAGGGCCAGACCGGGCTGTCCGTGGCGTTCGACCTGCCCACCCTGATGGGGCGCGACAGCGACGACCCGATGTGTCGGGGCGAGGTCGGCAGGGAGGGAGTGGCGATCGACTCGCTGGCCGACATGGAAGCCCTCTTCGCCGAGATTCCCCTGGGGCGGGTGTCGACCTCCATGACCATCAACGCGCCCGCGGCGGTGATCTTCGCGATGTACCTGGCCGTTGCCGAGAAGCAGGGGGTGCCGTTCGATCGACTCGCGGGCACGCTCCAGAACGACATTTTGAAGGAATACATCGCGCAGAAGGAATGGATCTACCCGCCTCGACCGAGCATGCGGCTCATCACCGACCTGATGGCGTTCTGCACGCGCCACGTGCCGCGGTGGAACACCGTGTCGATCTCCGGGTACCACATCCGCGAGGCCGGCTCGACCGCCGTTCAAGAGCTGGCCTTCACCTTGGCCGACGGGCTCGGGTACGTCCAGGCCGGGATCGATGCCGGCCTCGCCGTGGACGAGTTCGCCCCCCGGCTCTCCTTCTTCTTCAACTCCCACATCGATTTTTTCGAGGAGATCGCCAAGCTTCGAGCGGCACGCCGCATGTGGGCCCGCTTTCTCCGCGAGCGTTTCGGGGCGCGCGATCCGCGCTCGTGCATGCTTCGCTTCCACACGCAGACGGCGGGCTGCTCGCTCACGGCGCAGCAACCCTACAACAACATCGTGAGGGTCACCCTGCAGGCACTGGCGGCGATTCTCGGCGGTACCCAGTCCCTGCACACCAACTCGCTGGACGAGAGCCTCGCGCTTCCGAGCGAGGAATCCGTCACGATCGCGCTTCGGACCCAGCAGATCCTCGCCGAGGAATCCGGGGTGGGGAACGCCGTCGATCCGCTGGGAGGGTCGTATTTCGTGGAGGCGCTCACGAATCGCATGGAGCGGGAGGCGATGGACTACATCGATCGCATCGAACAGATGGGCGGGATCGTGGCCGCCATCGAGGCCGGGTTTCCCCAGAGGGAGATCGCGGACGCCGCATACCGATTCCAGAGACAGGTGGACCACGGGACGAAGATCGTTGTCGGAGTCAATCGCTACCCGATGTCGGAGGGCGGACGACCCGCGACCCTGAGGGTCGACGCCGACGTGGAGCAGGAGCAGCTCTCGCGCCTGTCCCGCGTCAAGGCTTCCAGAGACGATGCGCGGGTCGCCACGGACTTGGCGGTCCTGCGGCACGCGGCGGACACAGGTGAGAATCTGATCCCGTCCATGCTCCAGGCGGTGCGTGACTACGCGACGGTGGGCGAGGTCTGCGCCGCCCTCGTTCCGGCGTTCGGAACGTATCGCGAGGTGTCGGTCCTCTGAGGCCGGCGCGACATGTGCGCCTGACGAGGAGAGGGTGAGCGAGCCGCGCAGACTGAGACTCCTGGTGGGGAAGGTCGGCCTCGACGGTCACGACCGGGGCGCGAAGATCATCGCGCGTGCGTTCCGCGATGCGGGATTCGAGGTGGTGTACACCGGACTCCACCAGACTCCCGAGATGGTCGTGCAGACGGCGATCCAGGAGGACGTGGATGCCGTGTCGTTGTCGATTCTCTCCGGGGCGCACAACTACCTTTTCCCGAGGATCTTGGAGCTCCTGAGAGAAAACGGCGCGGCGGATATCGCGGTGTTCGGAGGAGGAATCATCCCCGAGGAGGACATCACGTCTCTCAAGGCCGCTGGTGTGCTCGAGATCTTCACCCCCGGGGCGTCCACGGAACACGTCGTGGAGTGGGTGAGGTCCCGTGTCCATCCCCGGAAGCTGTGAGGGATCCGGACCATGACAAAGACGATCCTCGTGGCGGACGACAGCGTGACGATCCGCAAGGTCGTCGAGTTGACCTTCCACGATACGGAGATCCGGGTCGAAGCCGCGGGGACGGGTCGGGAGGCCCTGGCCAAGATCGAAGCACTCACGCCGGACCTGGTGCTCGCCGACGTGATCATGCCGGGTCCTTCCGGGTACGAGGTCTGCCGGACCGTGAAAAACTCCCGCTGTCCGGTGCCCGTCTTGCTTCTTGCCGGAACGTTCGAGCCGTTTGACGCGGCGAGAGCCCGGGCGTGCGGCGCCGACGGCTGTGTGGTGAAGCCGTTCGAAGCCCGTGTGCTTCTGGAGCGCGTGAGGGGCTTGCTGCTGGGCTCCCCGGCGTCGGAAGCGGAACTCCCCGAGATCGCCGCACTTCCGGCCGGAGAGGTGGAGGCGATTCTCGACGACCTCGCGGGCCGGGAAGGAGGGGCGGCCCGTCCGCTCGCGCCGAACTCCGCGCCCGGGGAGCCGCTGGACTGGCTCCTTACGCAGGACGAGCTGGCCTCGCTCGCCACGACGCCTCCCGAGGTTTCCGGTCCCTCCACGCGGAACGATGAGCCGCCGGGGACGCCTCTCGTGGAGGAGGTCCGCGCCGATGGCAGCGCCATCCCTCTCTCCTTGGAAGACCTGGACCTTCTCGCTCGAGCCGTGGCCCATCGACTCACGGAGAAGGTCGTTCGTGAGATCGCGTGGGAGATCGTTCCCGATCTCGCCGAGTCGATCATTCGGGAGCGCCTTCGGGAGCTCGAGCAGGCGGACCCGGACAAGGCCTGAGAAGGACTCTGAACGGCTTCCGCGGCGTGGAGCGCGGTTTCGAGGAAGCGATGGAGATCGACAAGGAATACCGTCCGGACAAGGTCGAGGAGCGTTGGTATTCGGAGTGGATCGCTCGGGGGCTGTTCGTCGCGCGACCCGGATCCGAGCGTCTTCCGTTCTGCATGGTGATTCCTCCTCCCAACGTGACCGGGTCTCTCCACATGGGCCACGTCCTCGTGTACACCCTTCACGACGTCATGGCGCGCTGGCGCAGGATGCAGGGTCGAGACGTGCTGTGGCTGCCCGGAACGGACCACGCGGGGATCGCCACCCAGATGGTCGTGGAGCGGGCGCTGGCGGAGGAGGGTGCCGATCGCCACTCCATGGGGCGCGAAGCGTTCGAAGCGCGCGTGTGGGAGTGGAAAGACACGTACGGCCGCCGGATCACGGACTCGCTTCGCGGACTCGGAGCCTCGTGCGATTGGACCCGGGAGCGGTTCACGCTGGATGAGGGTCTGTCCCGCGCAGTTCGAACGGTGTTTGTCCGCCTCTACCACGAGGGACTGATCTACCGGGACCGGTACATTGTCCAATGGTGTCCGCGATGCGACACGGCGATCTCGGACCTGGAGACGATCCACCAGGAAGTTGCAGGAAAGCTCTACAGGATTCGTTATCCCGCTGCGGAGGGCTTGCCAGCGGGGATCGAGGTGGCGACGACCCGCCCGGAAACCATGCTGGGAGACACGGCCGTGGCGGTTCACCCCGACGACCCGAGGTACGAGGCCTGGGTGGGAAGATCCGTGGTCGTCCCCCTGAGCGGCCGACGGATCCCGGTATGCGCCGATCCGTTCGTCGATCCCTCCTTCGGCACCGGAGCGGTCAAGGTGACCCCGGCGCACGATCCCAACGACTTCGAGATCGCACGCCGCCAGGGACTAGCCTCGATCGTGATCCTCGACACGAAAGCGCGCATGACGGTGGAGGCGGGAGAGTTCTCGGGCCTCGACCGTTTCGAGGCGCGCGCGCGGATCGTGCGGCGGCTCGAGGAGCAGGGCCTTCTCGTTGACGTACGGGACCACGTCCATGCCGTCGGCCATTGCCAGAGGTGTGGCACGGCGATCGAGCCTCTCCTCTCGACCCAGTGGTTCGTTCGCGTCGGCCCTCTGGCGGCGCCCGCCATCGCTGCGGTGGAGCAGGGTCGGATCTCGTTCGTTCCCGCCTCGTGGTCGAAAACCTACTTCGAGTGGATGCGCAACGTCCACGACTGGTGCATCTCGCGCCAGCTCTGGTGGGGGCATCGGATTCCCGCCTGGTACTGCGACCCCTGCGGCTCCGTGGAGGTGGCGGAGACCGCCCCGCTTCAGTGCGGTCGATGCGGAGGATCTCTGCGGCAAGACCCGGACGTGCTGGATACTTGGTTCTCGTCGGCTCTGTGGCCCTTCTCCACGCTCGGGTGGTCGAACGACAGCGAGGATCTCGCGCGCTACTATCCGACGGACCTCTTGATCACGGGATTCGACATCATCTTTTTCTGGGTCGCACGGATGATCATGATGGGCCTCAAGTTCATGGGAGACGTGCCGTTCCGGGAGGTGTACATCCACGGCCTGGTCCGTGACGCCCAGGGGCAGAAGATGTCGAAATCCAAGGGGAATGCCGTGGATCCCGAGGATCTCCACCGTCGATACGGGACCGACGCGGTTCGGTTCACCATGGCAATCCTGGCGGCTCCGGGGAACGACATTCCGTTGGCGCCCGAGCGGATGGACGGGTACCGGGCGTTCGCCAACAAGCTGTGGAACGCTTGTCGTTTCGTCCGGATGCGAATCGGCGCGGAGGCCGCGCGCGTTCCCTACGGCCGCGAGGAGCTCTCGCTGGCGGACCGCTGGATCCTTTCCGGCGTGCAGAGGCAGATCGTGGCCGTCGACCTCGCGCTGGGACAATACCGCTTCGATCGAGCGGCCGACTCCCTGTACCACTTCGTATGGCATCAGTTCTGCGACTGGTACATCGAGTGTGTGAAGCCGGATCTCGGGAAGCCGATCGACGCGCGCCGGACGGTCGTGGTGCAGTCGGTCCTGCTGGACGCGCTCGACACGCTCCTCCGGCTCCTCCACCCGTTCATGCCGTTCATCACCGAGGAGCTGTGGCAGAAGCTCCCGCACCAGGGCGAGTACCTGGCAAGCTCCGCATGGCCACGCGTCGCCCCTGGGGAAATCGACGAGGACGCGGAGCGAGAGATGGAGTTCCTCCAGGAGCTCGTGGTCAAGGTACGAAACCTGCGCGCGGAAGCAGGGATCGATCCCTCTCGCACGATCCGCGTGCTGGTCCACCCTACGGTCGAGGCGACGGCGCGCCTCGTGGAGAGGCAGGCCCCGCTCATGGCCTCGCTGGCCCGCGCCACCTCGGTCGAGGCGGTCGGAGGGCTCGACGAAGGACTTGTGGGGGTCCGGGGGCTGGTCCGGGACGCGGAGATCGCGGTCTTGCTGGCGGGTGGAATGGACGTGGATGGAGAGCGAGCGAGATTGACGAAAGAGCTGGACCGTACCGATACGAATCTCGTCGCGTCCGGCCGCAAGCTCGCCAACGAGGAGTTCGTGAGCCGGGCTCCTGCGGCGGTCGTGGAACGGGAGCGGAGGCTCGAGCGCGAACTCCAGGAGAAGAAGGGCCGCATCGAACGCACGCTCGCGGCGCTTGGAGATCGGGGCACTTCCGGATGAACGGCCTCCCGGACCTGGCGGCGATCCGCCGCGTCGTGGCGGTGGCCCTCGAGGAGGATCTGGGCGAGCGTGGAGACATCACCTCCGAGAGCGTCATCCGGGCCGGAACTCGGGCTAGGGGCTGGGTCGTCGCGAGGGGATCGATGGTCGTGGCTGGACTTCCGGTGGCCCGCGAGGTGTTCTCCTCCCTCGACCCGACCCTTTCCTTCGATTCCCTGCTCGACGAGGGGAGCCAAGCCGCCCGGGGCGATCGCCTCGCCCTCGTAGCCGGGGACGCGCGTGCCATCCTGACGGGCGAGCGGACGGCTCTGAACTTCCTCATGCGGATGTGCGGAATCGCGACCGCGGCGCGCGCCGCGGTCGCGGAGGTATCGGGGACCGGAGCGATCATCCTGGACACTCGGAAGACGGCGCCCGGCCTGCGCGTGCTGGACAAATACGCGGTGGCGGTGGGCGGCGCCACGAACCACCGCATGGGGCTTTTCGATGCGGTTCTGATCAAGGACACCCACCTCGCCGTGGCAGGCGCGACCCTCGAGGAGTCGGTGGGCCGGGCCCTGGCGCGGGGCCACGATCCCGCGTCGCTTACCGTGGAGGTCGGAAGCGAGCAGGAGCTGGACCACGCGATCGTCGCGGGAGCCGGCCGGGCCCTTCTCGACAACATGGACTTGCGCACCCTGCGCCGATGCGTGGAGCGGGCGGGGGATCGAATCATGCTCGAGGCGTCGGGAGGGTTGCGGCCCGGGGGCCTTCGTGTCGTGGCGGAGGCGGGGGTCCGCTACCTGAGCATCGGGTGGCTCACGCATTCCGCACCCGGGGCCGACCTCGCTCTGGACCTCGAGGCGGCCGGTTGAGGAGGCCGTGGGCGCCATCGACGAACGGCGACTCCAGGATCTGCTCGAGGGAGAGCGCTTCGTCTCTCGCATTCTCGTCCTTCCGAGCGCAGGATCCACGAACGGCGAAGCGCTCAAACTCGCCGCCGAAGGCGCCCCGGAAGGCACGGTCGTGATCGCCGACGCTCAAACTGCCGGGCGGGGTCGTCTCGGGCGCGCGTGGCATTCTCCGCCCGGTGCCGGTCTCTACTTCTCCGTCCTCTTGAGGCCCTCGGGACCTGTCGAGGACTGGCCCCGGTGGACGATCGCGTCGGCGCTGGCGATCTGCGAAGGTTGCCGGGCGGTGTCAGGCTGTGACGTGGCCATCGAATGGCCCAACGATCTGTTGCTCGAGGGCCGGAAGGTCGGAGGGATTCTCACGGAGGGAAGGAGCTCCGGCGCTCGCTCTCTCGGGCTCGTGGTGGGGATCGGGATCAACGTGAATCAGGAAGCCGACGATTTTTCGCCGGAGATTCGCCAGCGTGCGGTCTCGCTTCGGATGGGGAGGCGTGGTGCGTCCGTCGATCGCGAGGATCTGGCGGCGCGCTGTCTTGGGGAAATGGCGCGAGTCGCCGACACCCTGGCCCTGGGGCGATGGGACCTCCTTCGCGAGGCGTGGACGCGGCGGGCGCCGGGCGGCCAGGGATGGCGAGTCCGGGTGAGCCCGGAGAGTCTCGACGCCAGGCGAGGCTCGTTCGAGGGAACCACGCGCGGCCTCGACGAGATTGGCGCGCTCCTCGTGGAGCGTGAGACGGGAGACCTCGTGGCGGTGCACGCGGCCGACTCGGTGGTTTTCCTGGAGGCACGATGATGCTTCTGGTTGTGGACGTGGGGAACACGAACACGACGCTCGGGGCGTTCGAGGGAGATCGCCTCGTTGCCGACTGGAGAGTGGCGACCCGCAAGGAGGCGACGTCCGACGAGATCGGAGTCCTGTTCCGGTCGCTGTTCGCCGAGCGAGATGTGGACTCGACCGCGGTGAACGCGATGATCGTGTCTTCGGTCGTCCCGGATCTCAATGGAGTGGTCCAGCGGGTGGGGGAGGTGTACTTCCGGACGCGACCTCTCTTCGTCGAGCCCGGCGTTCGGACGGGTCTCCCGATCCACTACGAGAACCCTCACGAGGTAGGGGCGGACCGGATCGTGAACGCGGTGGCGGCCGTGGCGAAGTACGGCTCGCCGGTCATCGTTGTGGACTTCGGCACGGCGACCACCTTCGACGTGGTGGGCCCGGGGGGGGAGTATCTGGGGGGAGTCATCGCTCCGGGACTGGGGATCTCGGCGGAGGCGCTGTTCGACCGGGCGGCACGGCTGTCGCGGGTCGACATCAGAAAGCCCCAGCGGGTCATCGGCCGGAACACGACCGAGAGTATCCAGTCCGGCCTGTTCCACGGCTACCTAGCGCTTGTCGAAGGACTCGTGGTCCGGCTACGGTCCGAGCTCGGCGCGGAGGCTCCGGTGATCGCAACCGGGGGGCTGGCCAGGGTCTTCGGTCAGGATCTGGCTTGCCTGAGCGGCGTCGACACGAACCTCACGCTCGAGGGGCTTCGCCTCATCTGGGAGAAGAACCGGCGGTGAAGATCCTCCTGGTCTGCGACGGCAACATCTGCCGGTCTCCCATGGCGGCGGTCTACATCCGGCATCGCGCGGCGCAGGAGGGGCGCTCCCGCATCATGGTGGATTCCGCGGGACTCCTCGGCATCGAGGGGGTGCCCGCATCTCCGGAAGCCTGCACGGTGGCTCGCGAGGAAGGGATCGACCTGCAGGGGCACCGCTCCCGCGGTCTTCGGTCCGCCGACGTCGCCTCGGCGGACCTCGTGCTCGTCATGACCTCCGCGCAGCATCACGCGATCGAGCGCCGATTCACGGGGCTCGCACGGCGCGTGGAGCTCTTGCGCGCCTACGAGTCCGGCTCATGTTCTGCGCCCGAGCCTCGGGATCTCGGGGATCCTATCGGCTCCGCGTTGGAGACATACCGAGAGTGCTTTCGGGTGATCCGCGCATGCGCGGACCATCTTGTCGCGTCTTTTCCGAAGGACTCGTGACCCCTCCCGAGCCCGCGAGTCGCGCCTACGTCCGCGCTGTGGAGCGGGCTCTTTCCCGGCTGAACGGCAGGAGCGTGGTGCTTTCCCCCCGGGACTTCGCGCTCATCTCCCGGTGGCGGGCCGAAGGCGTGCCGCTCGGCGCGGTGCTCGAGGCGCTGGGAACGGCCGGACGGCATGGGCGGTTGCGAGGGCCGGTGACCCTGGCCCGCGCCGCGTCGGCGGTCGGCGATGCATGGGCGGTCATCCGGACCGGGCGTGCGCCGGGAATCCAGGGCCGCGCCCCAGGAGCGATCTCTCTCCAAGAAGCGAGGCGCAGGTGGGAGAGCGCCTCCCGTCGCGAAGCGGCGGGCTCGGGACTCCGCGAGCTCCTGACAAGCCTCGTGCGGCGCATGGATGCGGGCGAGGAGCCGGAGCGGCTGGACCTGGATCTCGACCGGGAGCTCCCCATGGCGGTGAGCGGAGCGCTTCTCGCGGAGGCCGATACGAGCGTGCGCGCGAGGGTGACGACGCAACGGCGACCGGCGCAGGAGGTTCCGGATCGCACGGCCCGCCGGGCCGTTGTCGACCGCCTCCGGCGCTCGCTCGACTTGCCCCGCCTAGCCCTGTGCGAAGCCGAGCAAGGTCACGATCCTCGGAGTCCTCGGAAAGGGGCGCCTGCGAGAACGCCGCGAAGGCGATAGAATCGGTCGTCCCAACCCGCCTCCCCGGAGGGGGCCGTGTCGCTCCCGAGCAACCGGCCAGCCGTTCCGTGGGCCCTGAGTCTTGTCGCCGGGATTGTGCTCGCCGAGTGGGGGGTTCTCCCGCTTCATCTCCTCGTTCTGTGCTGCGGGCTCTTGATCCTCGGCGGGATGGCCGTGTTCCGCGGGCGCTTCGTTTGGTTCTCTGCTCTCGTGCTTGCGGCCGCCACCGGGGCCTGGCTCCTCCAGGAGGCGAGGGACGGCGCACGCGCTCGCATCGTGGGCTGGCTTCCGGAGGATGGTACCGCCGTGGAGCTCCACATTCTCGGACGCCTCCTGGACATCCCCGAAACGGGCAAGGACGGCGAGTACGCGGTGCGCATCTCCGGGCAGCCCGAGCGCGGCGGTCACGCCCCTCCGGCCCGGGTCCTCCTTTGGGTGAGCGGGTCGGCGCGGGATGCGACGCCGCAGATGGCTCGCCTGCGGCCGGGCGACCTCGTGCGCGTATGGTGCAAGGTGCGCCGGCCCCGGCGCCGCGGGGGTCCCGAAGAGGTGGATCCCGAGACCGCGCTGCTCGCCCGTGGCCTGGATGCGACCGGGACGGTGAAGAACGCGCACTTGGTCATGCTCGTCGAGCGCGGCCCTAGGAGCGTGAGGAGACTCCTGGGATCCGTCAAGGTCAGCGCCCGCAGAGGCCTGGACCGCGTAGCGGGTGCCGGAGGACGGTCGCGCGTGGTTCTTGGCGCGATGCTCCTGGGCGACCGCGCCGCCCTCGAAGCGAGCGACTGGCGGATGCTCCGCGACGCCGGCCTCGTGCACCTTCTGTCGGTCAGCGGCCTGCACGTGGGGCTTGCGTTGGCGGCTTTCCTCGCGATCGTGGGTCGCACGCCGCTGGGGCCCTTCGGAACCTTCACGACGCTCGTCGCGGCGGTGGCTGCCATCGCGATCGTGACCGGAGGACAGCCTCCGGTCTTGCGCTCCGCCCTTTCGGCGGGGCTGATGCTTCTGGGTCGCGCGGTTGGCCGGGAAGGGGACGCCGTCAACACGCTCGCAGTTGCGGCCACCGGCCTCGCCGTCGTTCGCCCGCACATTCTCTGGGATCCGAGCTTCCAGCTGACGGTGACGGCGACCGCAGGACTGCTTCTGTTCTCACGAGGGTTCGCCTTGGCGCTTCCGCTCCCCCGACCGATCGCTCTCTCCCTCGGCATCTCCGCCTCCGCCTATCTCGCCGCACTCCCGTGGACCCTCCTGCACTTCGGCCGCGCCACTCCGGTCTCCGTTCTCTCGAACCTGGCGGCGTCCGTCCTGTGCGCCCTCTCCTTGACCTCGGGAGGCGCCGCCCTCGCGACAGCGGAAGTCCCCGTCCTCGGAGACTGGCTCTGCCGGGCAGCGAGGGGGAGTGTGGAAGCGCTCCTCGGATTCGCTTCAGCCATGACGGCGATCCCGGCCGGCTCATTCCGGGTCGGCTCTCCGCCGCCCGTGATCGTGGCCGGCTACCTCGCGCTTCTCTTCCTCGCCGCCCATCCCGCGGGGATCTTTCGGTCCGGACCCCGATCGGCGGCGTTTTTCCGTCTCCTCCGTCTCGCGATCTGCCTCGCGCTGGGGCTTCTCCACGTCGGGTTCCCGCCTCCGGGTCCTTCCGGCTCGAGCGAGGTCGCCGTTCTCGATGTCGGACAGGGGCAGGCCGTGGTTCTCCGAGGTCCATCGGGGGGGTTCCTGCTCGTGGATGCCGGAGGGTCCGCGGGGGGACGTTTCGACTCGGGTGAGCGCACCGTGGCGCCATACCTCGCGCGCAGGGGGTGCCGGAGACTCGAGGCGCTCGTGGTCAGCCACGGTCACGACGATCACATCGGTGGGGTCGACGCGATCCTCCGCGATTTCGAGGTGGGCGAGCTGTGGGTCGCCCCGGGCGCGCTCCGGAGCGGGAGGATGGAACGGATCGCAGGGCTGGCGGTCGAAAGGGGAACAGCGCTGGTGCTCGTGGAAGGGGGGTTCCAGGCCCCCCGCGCTGGAATGGACGTGAGCGTGCTCCATCCCACCCGTCACGAATCCGGGGCGTTGTCAGAAAACGACCGATCGGTGGTCGTGCGGGCCACGGCGGGCGGCTCGAGCATCTTGGTTCCCGGGGATCTGGAAGCCCCGGGGGAGGGCGCGCTGCTCGCCCGCGGCGCCGTTCTCACGGCAGACGCCCTGATCGTTGGCCACCACGGCGCCGCTCGCGCGAGCGGCCCTCGCTTCCTGGATGCGGTCTCGCCTCGCGTTGCGGTCGTGTCGGTTGGCAAGGGGAACCGCTTTGGTCATCCCGATGCGGAGGTTCTGGAGCGCTTGCGGAAGAGAGGAGCGGCGATCTTCCGGACCGACCGCCACGGAAGGATTCTCCTTCGGTCGAGCCATCGGGGATGGTCCGCGGAGCCAGCGTTCAGGGGTGTGCGATCGGGACCGGAATGAAGGTCGCGAGGAAGATGAGGACCAGCAGCACCGCCAGGAACAGGCGTCCACGCCCGAGACCCATGGTCTCGTCCTCTAGCCTTGGGTGCCGGTCGCGCAGGATCAGGGACACGACGAGCCACACGAGATAGACCGGTGCGGCAGTGGGTGAGTGGAACTGGTAGCTCACGAGAGCCACGAGGCCGAAGATCGTCCCCTTGGACAGGACACGGTGTAACCGACGCGACACGGCGTACGCGGCGTGTCCACCATCGAGCTGACCTACGGGGAACAGGTTCAATGACGTTACGAGCATGCCGACCCAGCCCGCCCCGAGGAACGCATTCGCCTGGATCATCGTGTCTCCGTGAATCCAGAGCTCGAGCGCGGCCGACACGAGCGGCGACCCGAGCTCCCAGCCACCGGCGGGGGTCGGAACCGGGAGAGGGCGTGCCCAGAGCACGCCGGCGACCAGGATGGGAAGGGCAACCGCGAATCCAGCGAGCGGGCCCGCGGCGGCGACATCGAACAGCGCGCGCCGATGGGGGATCACCCCACGAATCCGGATGACGGCGCCAAAGGTCCCCAGGATGAAGGGTGGGGGAGCGGGAAGGAAGAACGGGAGCGTCACGGGGATTCCATGGTACCTGCAGGCCAGATAGTGCCCCATTTCGTGGCTTAGGAGCACGAGGAGCAGGCAGGCGGCATAGGGCCAGCCCGAGAGCAGGGCCCACGGGCGCGTGGCCATCTCGTCCCAGGATCCGACGCCGACCCCGCCGGGGGAATCCTCCCAGAATAGGGTCCCGGCGACCGTTGCCGTCAAACCGGTGACTGCGAAGAGCGCGGCATGGAGGAGAATCGAAAGAGGCGCCCCATGGGGTGGGTGCAGTATTCTCTCCGGTGAACGGACCGGACCGTCCATGACCGCAGCGACCTCATCGGGGAAGCGTGGACCGTGGCGCCGCGTGGCAGTATACAGTGGGCGTGGGTTCGCGGGCCCGCACCCGATTCGGGAGATGCTCCCATGAGAAACACCGGAACCGAACGAGCGGTGGGTCGGCGCCTCGTCGTGGTGATGCTTCTCGCGCTGACCTTCATTCCCTCCCACGCGGAGATCCGCGCCGCCTCGACCCGGGCGAGTCGCGGCGCGGGGCGCTCGGCATCGCCCGCGCACGTCACCTCGAATCACGGCGCAGCGCGTTCCCCGGCTCGGGCACAGGCCACAGCCGTCAGGACAGTACCCGGAGTCCCGCATCGCGCGATGGGGCGCGCCACCTACGGAGCCTACCCTCCCTATCATGGCTCCTATCCCTACCCGGGAGGGTGCGGATCGTGGGGGTGGGCCTGGTGGCCCTCCTCCTACTTCGGAGTGGGTTGGTATCCGGCGCCCTACTCCTACGCCGTGACCGATAGCGTCGGATCGGCTGCCGATGCCACGGCGATTCTCGAGACGGATGTCCACCCCAGGAGCGCCGCAGTTCAGCTGGACGGGGAGATGGTCGGCACCGCAAGGGACTACAGCGGAACCTGGGATGACCTGCGCGTCGGCGCCGGAAAGCACACGCTCGAATTCGGCGCCCCGGGATACATGACGCTGCGGATCCATCTGAACGCCAGGCCCGGAGCCGTGTATCGCATCGAGCAGGATCTACAGAAGGGCGCGGGGATGGACCCTCGCTCTGAGTTCTCCGCAGAACCTGGCGTCGTCCGGATCGGGCCGGGCTCGGAAGGGGAGTCGGAGACGAGAGCAGGGGAGGGAGGGCCGAGCGCGTCCAGAAGCCCGTCCCTGCGCCGCGGGCTCCTCAAGATCGTCGCCTCTCCCCCGGACGCGGCCATCTACCTGGACGGGGAGTTTCTCGCCACCGCGCGGGAGCTCTCCCAGCTCCATGGGGCGATTTCCGTCGCCTTGGGCGTGCATCACATCGAGGCTGTGCGTCCGGGCTTTCCAGCGCAATCGGTGGACGTGGACGTGGCGTCGAGTGGGCCCGCGAGAGTGCACATCGATCTGGCAGGCAGCGGGGACGCGAACGTGGACTGAGCGTTCAGCGCAAGTTCCGCAGGTTCTTTCCGGGCTTGAAACGGATGGTCTTGCCCGGCGGGATGCGCACCTCTCGCCCTGTGCGCGGGTTCCTTCCAATCCCTTTCTTTCGCGGTTTGACCTGAAACACGCCGAAGCCCCGGAGCTCGATGCGCTCGCCGCGTCGCATGGCGGCTTTCATCGCGTCGAACACCACCTCGACCGCCTCGACCGCCTTGACTTTGGTGATGTCCGCCTCCTCGGCGACCCTACTGATGATATCCGCCTTGATCATTCTCCGAAGAACCTCCTTCGTGAAGTCTAGGGATCTCGCCGGTCCGCTGTCAAGGTTTAACTGCATTGGCTTCTGGCACTTAGCATTCCAAGGCCTGTTGCGGCGCGAGCCAAGATGGTAGTGTGCCTCGGGTTCACGCGAGGAGATCCTGGGGATGGGGGGACGGGTCGTCGTCATCGTGGGCTCCCCCAACGTGGGGAAGAGCGCCCTTTTCAACCGACTGGTCGGTGGACACCCGGCCATCGTGACCTCCGAGCCCGGGACGACACGAGACCGGCTGTGCGGCACCGTGCGATCCGTGCCCACCCCCTTCCTCCTGGTGGATACCGGCGGGCTGTTCGGCGGAGAGGAATCGACGCTTGCGCGAGGCATCGAGCGCCAGGCGCGCGCAGCGCTCGCAACCGCGTCCGCGGTGCTCTTGGTCGTGGACGGTCGCCAGGGCGTCACGGGCGCGGATCATGAGATCGCCGCCATGCTTCGCCCGCGTGCGCTTCCTGTCCTCTTGGTCGTGAACAAGCTGGATACGCCCTCGCGGGAACCGCTCGCGCTGCCTTTTTTCGAGCTCGGCATGGGAGAGCCGATCGCCGTTTCGGCGGCCCATGGGCTCGGGATCGAACGACTGCTGACCGCACTGGGCCGCGCGCTCGACGAGCGAGGGCCTTCGGGCCGCAAGGCGCAGCCCGAGGCCGATGCAGGTGCCATTCGAGTGGCCCTCGTGGGACGACCGAACGTGGGCAAGTCGTCGATCCTGAACCGACTTGTCGGCGAGGAGCGACAACTGGTGAGCGAGGGCCCGGGGACGACCCGGGATGCGGTGGACACCGCGGTCCGGCGGAACCGACGGGAGTTCATCCTCGTGGACACCGCGGGGATCCGCCGCCGTGGACGGGTTCAGGCGGGGGCGGAGGTGGAGGCGCTGGCGCGGGCCAAGGCCTCCATCCGGCGCGCCGATGTCGTGGTCCTCGTCCTCGCCGCGTCCGAAGAGTTTGCGGTCCAGGACGCGCACATCGCGGGCTACGTCCGCGAAGCACATCGTCCGCTGGTCGTCGTCGTCAACAAGTGGGACCTGATCGACGGGCGCGAGGATGCCGCGCGCGTGTGGGAGCGGAACTTGCGCGAGCGACTGCGATTCGCCAAGAAAACTCCCATCCTCCTCGCGAGCGCGAAGACGAACCAGCGTGTCTTTCGGATCCTCGATCTGGTCGGCGAGGTCCACGCCGCAGGCGCGATTCGGGTTCCGACCCCCGACCTCAACCGTTGGCTTCGGGAGACGACGAGGACAGAATCCACGGGGCCACGCGGAAAGCGCCCGGTCCGTTTCCTCTACGCGACGCAGACCGGGATTCACCCCCCTCGCTTCGTGATGTTCTGCACGGACTCCCAGCGCGTTCACGCTTCGCTGCGCCGGCATCTGGAGAACGCCCTTGGCGAGCGATTCGGGTTCGGCGCCTCGCCGGTCCTGCTGCGCTTTCGAGACCGGAGCGGTCGGCAGAGCGTGCGCTGAACCCCGGATGATCGTGACCCCACGGAGGGACCTCCATCGCCAGTCGCGGCCTTCCTTGACGTCCTTGGTCGTGGGACATATGTTCGGCGGGGACCGCAGAATCCGCCAACAGAGTGGCCCCACAGGGGGCGACCGGGGAGAGGCGCTCGATGGTCTTGTTCAACTATTCGACGAGAGAGTTGACGGCGAAGATCGTCTATTACGGCCCTGGCCTTTGCGGAAAAACCACGAACCTGCAGTACATCTACGAGCAGCTTCCGGAGGTCGTGAAGGGCAAGATGCTGTCCCTCGCCACAAAGACCGACCGCACACTGTTCTTCGATTTTCTCCCGATGGACCTGGGAGAGATCCGGGGAATGAAGACCCGCGTGCAGCTCTATACCGTTCCGGGCCAGGTCTTCTACAACGAAACCCGCAAGCTCGTGCTCAAGGGTGCGGACGGCGTCGTGTTCGTGGCCGACTCCCAGGAGGCCATGATGAGCAGCAACGCAGAATCCCTGCGCAACCTCGAGGAGAACCTCAAGGCGCACGGGATGCGCCTCTCCGACATTCCGCACGTGTTTCAGCTCAACAAGAGGGATCTACCGCGACTGTCGTCTGTCGAGGAACTCAACGCCGCCCTCAACCGCTACAACGCGCCCAGCTTCGAGGCCGTGGCCACCACCGGGATCGGCGTGCAGGACACGCTCAAGGGAATCGCCAGGCTCGTCCTGCTCCACCTCACGCGTCGCTACCAGCCCAAGAGCGGCGCGGTGGTGACGGAGAAGGTCCCTGTGCCCGCCGGCGTGTCCGCGCCGCACCGGGCGGCCACGTCCCACGTGGAGGCGCTCGAGGCTACGAGCGGTCGGTCGGGTCCGGTGCCGCTGTCGAATCGGCGCGCCGAGATGGCGCAGCCGCCGTCGAGCACGCCCCTGGCGCCAGCATCGCTGCTTTTCGGAAGCAACCCTCCTCCGGCGGTCCGCGAGTCGGCGGGAAGTGCGTTCGACGAGATCGAGGTCGATGCTGTGGTCGGGGGGCTCCGGGAAACCGACGAGCCGGTCTCCTTCGGATCCGGAACGGAGGTCTGGGCGGCGACCAGCCCGAGCAAGACTCTCCTGCGCGATCCACTTCTCAAGGACGAGGAAGACGGGTACTACCTCGGCGATCCCGACGCCGCGCCCGACGACGGAGCATCCCAGTACTCCCAGCCGCAGCGGCAGCCGGATCCATTCCGGGAGGCGTCGGCAGAGGTCGGGGGACTGATCGCCGGAGAGACGCGTGAAGTTGTGCTGCCCGTGCAGATCCGGGAAGGGGTGGCAGTGCACCGTTTCACGCTGTCCGTGAAGCTGCGCCTTGACGCGGTCGACTGAATCGTTCGTGGGTTTCGCCAGCCGCCCCGGCTCGTCGGGGGAGCCGAAGCGCTCGGTGGTGGAAACAGGTATCCTCCGGGCGGGGGGCGGGGTAGCGATCATGAACCTCGGCCTGGTCCGGAACCTGCGAACCGGGTTTGCCGCGGGCACCGTGGCGTGCGCGTGGCTCACGATTCCGGCAGCACAGAATCTCTACGAGTGGATGGGAGTCGCGCCCACCGTCATCCTCGGAACGGTGGTCGTCGACGACCAGCGCTATGTGGAGGTGGAGGTTACCAAGCAGCTCGTGGGAGAGACCCTCGGGAGTGGAATCCTGCAGATTGACGAAAAGAGCGCCAATCGAGATCGCGACCGAGCCCAGGCGGCCGTGCGCATGGAGAAGGGCGCAAGCTACCTCATCCTGCTGGAACCCATGCCGCCGGGGAGGAAGGGCGGCCCGCCTCGCTATCGCCTCGTCCGCGGGGTCCTCGGAGTACGCCAAGTGGCTCCGGAGGGAGGCGCGGTCTTCGTCGACGCCGCCGAGCGCCTGGCGCAAGTCCACGCGCTTCGAGACGACTCGCGACGGTGGCTCGCCTTCGAGCAGATGTTCGAGGAGACCAATCCGTTCCTGCTGAGGGCCGCCCTCGATATCTTCCTGAAGTTCCGCAGGGGTCTCCCGGCGCACATTTCCTTGCTGCGACCGCTTCTGGACCATCCAGAGGCCGAGGTCAGGGCCTCCGCTGCGCGCCTCATCGCGCAGATCGTGGGCGCATACGGGACGCACGAACTCCCCGAGGAGTCCAGTCTTGCGGCCGAGTTGATTGGCCGCGCGCGAAGGGACGAGTCGACGGAGGTGCGCGTAGCCGCCACGGAGTGTCTCGCATCGATCGGCGGGGCGAGCGCAGAGGCTGTGTTGCGCGACATCGCGCGGCAGGACCCGGAGCAGGACGTGCGCTACGCAGCCCAGCGGATCCTCCACGAGAAAAACCTGGGAAAGGGACTTGACCCACCGAAGGACTAGCGAGTCCACGATGGTACCCAACATGGATCACGGACAAATAGACAAGTCGGCCGCCGAGGAGCCCCGGATGACGTCCCAGGCCTTCCAGCACATCATCGTGCGGTACGCCGTCGGGGACCGGATCTTCACCGAGGGTGACCTCGGTGCCACGATGTACATCGTGCAGTCCGGGAAGGTCCGGCTCTTCCGGATTTCGGCCGAACACAAGCGCACGGACGCGGTGCTAGAGAAGGGGGATTTCTTCGGAGAAGCGTCGGTGATCGACGGCCTTTCCCGGACGAGCTCCGCCGAGGCGATCGAGGATGCGGAGCTCGTCGAGATCAACGCCACGACCTTCGACAGGATGATCAAGGCGAACATCGAGATCGCCGTGCGGATGCTCCGGAAGCTCTCGCTGCGGCTACGGGACGCGGAGCGTCGCCTCGACGACCTGGGGCCCGCGCCCGCGCCGTTGGCACCCGCGCCCCGTGTCCTTGCTCTGGGGGCGGCGGCAGGCGAGGGGCGATCTGCGGTCCGGCTGGAGGTCGAGGGCGAGAGCATGACGTTCCCCTTGAGCGACAGCGACTCGCTCATCGGCCGGTACGACCCGATCACCGATCTCAAGCCGGATGTGGACTTGAGCTCGCTCGATCTCAAGCGCACTGTTTCTCGCTCTCACGCCCGGATCTTTCGCACCTCGGAGGGCCGATTCATCGCGGAGGAGGTCGGTGCGATGAACAGCACTCTCGTGAACGGTACACGGCTGGTGACGGGGCGCCCCCATCGGCTGGCCGACGGCGATCGAATCACGCTGGGAGCGGTCAAGCTCGTGTTTCGCTCTTGAGTGCCCGGCACAGCCGGTGAAACGGTATTCGTTTCGTCGTTGGTGGGGCACGCTCGTCTTCCTCGCACCGTGGTCTCTCGTGGCGGGAGGCGACGAAACGCTCCCGTGCACGCTGGCGGTTCAAGTTCTTCAGGGGCCGCAGCGCGTTCCGGTAGGCTTCCTGCAGGAGGTATCCAGGAGAATCGTGGCGGAACTCGAGCGTCGACCATGCACGCGTGCGATCGTGGACGGCAGCGAGAGCCCGGAGATCGTTCTGCGCGTGATCCTCGACGACGCGCTCGAGGAGACTCGCTACGCGATGAGCATCGGCGATCGTACCGCCGCGCACGATCCCGAAGCGGATCTGAACTACGTCTCGACCTTCGAGGTCCGGTGGCAGGCGGAGGTCACAGTGCTCCTCAGCGGAATGCTGCTTCGAGGGAAGCCCTCGCGCGCAAGAGCGGAGCGACAGCCGGTCTTCCGCGGAGAGGATGCAGCCGCCGCGGCGCGGTCGGAGGCGTCGCTCAAGATCGCCAAGGAAGCGAGGGGGTTCCTGTGCGGGAGGTCGCGCAAGAGGCTGCAGCGCGAGATCGAGGCAAGCGCGGGGGCAGGCTCCAACTCTCGTTGACCCACCGCGACCCGCGTGGTAGAGTCCGGCGCTGTTCGCTTCCGGACGGTGCGCAACCGCCGCGCCGGTATCCTGTCACGCGGCTCGGCCGCTCCTAGAAGTCCGGGCGAACCTCCAGGAGAGGCCGTGGCCCCTTCGAGCCAGTTGCGAGTTCTGTCGGGAATGCGTCCCACGGGAGCTCTGCACCTCGGCCATCTTGTCGGGGCACTGGAGAACTGGATTCCGCTCCAGGAGACCCACGACTGCTACTACGTGATCGTCGACTGGCACGCCCTGACCACGGACTACGCCGACACGACCGCGATTCGCGACCATGCTCGGCAGATCGCCCTCGACTGGCTCGCCGCGGGAATCGATCCCGCGAGGAGCGCGGTATTCGTTCAGTCGACGGTGAAGGAGCACGCGGAGCTCCATCTGCTCCTCTCGATGATCGTCCCGCTCCCCTGGCTGGAGCGGGTGCCGACGTACAAGGAGCAGCAGGAGCAGCTTCGCGATCGCGATCTGAACACGTACGGCTTCCTCGGGTACCCGCTCCTCCAGGCGGCGGACATCCTGGTCTATCGTGCCGACGTGGTTCCCGTCGGAGAAGACCAGGTGCCCCACCTGGAACTGTGCCGCGAGGTGGCGAGGAGGTTCAACCACCTCTACGGTCCCCTCTTTCCCGAGCCCCAGGCGAAGCTGACGCCTTCCCCGCGCCTCCTGGGCACCGACGGCAGGAAGATGTCCAAGTCCTATGGCAACGCCATCTACCTTCGCGACCTTCCCGGAGTGGTCGAGAGCAAAGTCGATTCGTACTTGACGGATCCTCAGCGGACCCACCGGCGCATTCCCGGAAACCCAGAGATCTGTCCGGTGTTCGCGGGTCACCGGATCTTCTCCACCTCCGAGCAGGTTGGCTGGGCCGACGCAGGATGCCGCACGGCGGCGATCGGTTGCCGCGACTGCAAGGCAGTCTTCCGGCAGAACCTGGTCTCTCGGCTCGAGCCGATCGCGGAGAGGCGAGCCGGGTGGGAGTCCAACCCGGACCAGCTGGACCGGGTCCTCTCCGAGGGGACGGAGAAGGCGCGCGCAACAGCCTCCGCAACCCTGGCCAGGGTCCGTGCCGCGATGCGAATCGGATGAGCACGGACTCAACGCCGGAAGATCGCTCTCGCTCCGATGCCTATCGGGTACGTGCCGGGAGCTTCGAAGGCCCTCTCGATCTTCTCCTGCACCTCGTTCGCATCAACGAAGTCAATATCGCGGACATCCCGATCCTGGAGATCACCCGACAGTACAACGAGTACCTGGACCTGATGCGCGAGCTCAACCTCGATGTGGCCGGCGAGTATCTCGTCCTGGCCGCGACGTTGATGCACATCAAGTCACGCATGCTGCTCCCTGCAGATCCGGCGCAAGGCGAGGAGGGCGCGGAAGACCCGCGACAAGAGCTCGTGGAGCAGCTCGTCGAGTACCAGCGCTACAAGCAGGCCGCCGAGACGCTCCACGCCATCGACGCGGCGCGCACGCTCGTCTGGACACGCGACGGCGTTCCTCCCGGAGAATTCGCGGGAGAAGAGCTTCTCGTGGTCGAGCTGTTCGACCTCATCGCCGCGTTCCGTTCCGTGCTCGGTCGCCTCGATGAGGAGGTGCACCTTCGCCTCCGGCGCGACGACGTGTCCGTCGCGGAGAAGATCGGATGGTTGACCGACCTGCTGGAGGAGCGTCCCTCCGTCGACCTCTTCGAGCTGTTCGTGACCCTGCCCCGCCGGATCGAGCGGATCGCCACTTTTCTCGCGGTCCTGGAGATGCTGCGCCTGCGGCTCATCGTGGTGTTTCAGCGCAAGCGCCTGGGAGCGATTCGCGTCGCGCTCCGTGTCGAGCCCCATCCGGGCTCGGCGCTGGAGCGAGGTGCCTCGGGGTCGGGGCAGGGTTCGAAGACCTCCCTCGAAGGAGAGC
>Ga0247727_10002192_pt1 | contig 45044 bp, 40 predicted proteins | sample WisWelCaveWW1625_FD_202498 | JGI IMG/M metagenome (GOLD analysis project Ga0247727, IMG submission 202498) | Biofilm microbial communities from Wishing Well Cave, Virginia, United States - WW16-25 | ecosystem: Environmental > Aquatic > Deep subsurface > Groundwater > Cave microbial mat | place...
CACAACCGACCATTTTTGTACCCAGTAGCACATGCCAGGCTTTTGATATCAACCGTTTGAAGCGGCGGCGTTTTTTGCGTTCTCAGTCGGGGAACTTCGGTTTAGAGAACAAGATATACAAGACTATTGCTGATGTGTATCCGGAACTCGCCTCAGCAGCATTTCATCAAGCTGATCGGCTTTGGGGGCAAGTTGTGCCCGATTCGAGCGCTTTGGCGCCCACGGCGCCGACTGGCGCGGACTTCTCAGCGGATCCGACAAACATCCGCCAAGGGTTGCCGCGATCATCACCGGCTGACGCGCTTGCGCTATTCCTGGAGAGAACGCGTTTGCTTCCTTCGACAACAGAAGCGGAGCGGCTCGCCGTTCAGCGCATTGGCCAAGATGTCTTCCGCGAAACGTTGCTGGAATTCTGGTCTCAGCGTTGCGCCATCACCGGCCTTGATCAACCGGAACTGCTGCGCGCGAGTCACTTGAAGCCTTGGAAGGCATGCACGACGGATGCTGAACGCCTCGACCCGTTCAACGGCCTGCTGCTGTCCGTTCACTGGGACGCTGCGTTCGACTGTGGCCTCGTCACTCTTGAAGATGACGGCACATTGCTCTTCTCAGAGCAGTTGACGTGGAGTGCACGGCAACTACTCCATCCGAATGCCGACGCTCCAGGCCGCGTGCTCAATCTCAACATGGCTCACCAGCCATATCTCCAGTACCATCGAGAGCACGTTTGGCGGCACAGGCGGCCATAGTCGCTCGGTCGCGCACGTCGTTGCGCCTGCTGAGATGGCGGATCGCGATTGCGGGCGAAGCGCAGAAAGATGAAGAGCCGGCTTGGTGCAAGCGCGCATCCGCGCGCTTGGCACCCTACTCCGCCGCCACTGCCATCTCCACCGGCTCCACCTTGGCGGCGCAGAACTTGAACTCGGGGATCTTGCCCATGGGGTCGAGCTGCGGGTTGGTGAGCAGGTTGGCGGCGGCTTCCGCAAAGCAGAACGGCAGGAACACCATGCCCTCCGCCACGTCGCGGTCGGCGCGGGCCTTGAGCACCACTTCGCCGCGGCGTGTCGACACCCGAATAAAGCCACCTGGAGCGACCCCGAGCCGATCCATTTCCCTCGGGTTCAGGCCGGCGATGGCCTCCGGCTCGAGTGTGTCGAGGTTCGCCGCGCGCCTTGTCATGGAGCCAGTGTGCCAGTGCTCCAGGAGGCGCCCGGTGGTCAGCACCAGCGGATATTCGGCGTCGGGCAGCTCGTCGGGCGGCAGCAGGTCGGCCGGCACGATCTTGGCCCGTCCGGACTTGGTCGGGAACGACGTGGCGAAGATGATCTCGTTGCCGGGCTTGTCGGGCGCGTCGCAGGGATAGGTGACGCAGTCCTCCCGTACCAGCCGCTCCCAGGTGATGTTGGCGAGAGACGGCATCACGTGCGCCATCTCCGTGAACACCTCGGACACGTCCTTGTAGTTCCACTTCAAGCCGACGCCCTGCGCGAGCTGCTGGATAACCGCCCAGTCCTGGCGCGCCTCGCCCGGCGGATCGATCACCGGACGCCCGATCTGCACCTGCCGGTTGGTGTTGGTGAAAGTGCCCCACTTCTCCGCATGTGCAGATACCGGCAGCACCACGTCGGCGTGCCACGCGGTCTCGGTGAGGAAGATGTCCTGCACCACCAGGCATTCGAGCTTCGCCAGCGCCTCGCGCGCGTGCTGCACGTCGGGGTCGGACATGGCGGGGTTCTCGCCCATCACGTACATCCCCTTGATCACGTCGTCCTTGATGGCGTGCATGATCTCGACGACCGTGAGCCCCCGCTTGGGCGGCAGCGTCGTGCCCCAGAAATCGTCGTACATGCCGCGGATGGCAGGATCCTCGACCGACTTGTAGTCCGGAAAGAACATCGGGATCAGCCCTGCGTCGGAGGCGCCCTGCACGTTGTTCTGGCCGCGCAGAGGATGCAGCCCGGTGCCGGGCCGGCCGACCTGGCCGGTCACCAGCGCCAGCGCGATCAGGCAGCGGGCGTTGTCGGTGCCGTGCGTGTGTTGCGAGATGCCCATGCCCCAGAAGACGATGGAACGCTCGGAGCGGGCATAGAGCCTCGCGACCTCGCGGATGGTGGCCGCGGGGATGCCGCACACGGGCTCCATCTTCTCGGGCGTGAAATCCTTCACCTTGGCCTTTAGGGCCTCGAAGCCCTCTGTGTGTGCCTGCACGTACTGGATGTCGACCATGCCTTCTTCAATGATGGCGCTGAGCATGGCGTTGAGCAGGGCCACGTCGCGGCCCGGCTTGAACTGGAGGATATGGCTGGCGTAGCGGGCGAGACCTTGCGAGTGGCCGCGTGGGTCCATGACGATCAGCTTGGCGCCACGCGCCGCCGCGTTCTTGAGGAAGGTCGCCGCGACCGGATGGTTCTCGGTCGGCCGGGCGCCGATGACGATGATGCAGTCGGCATCCTTGGCGGCGGTGAACGGCGCGGTGACGGCGCCCGAGTTTATGCCCTCCATCAAGGCTGCCACGGACGAGGCGTGGCACAGCCGCGTGCAGTGGTCGACGTTGTTGGTGCCGAAGCCCTGGCGGATCAGCTTCTGGAACAGATAGGCCTCCTCGTTGGAGCCCTTGGCGGAGCCGAAGCCCGCGATCGCCTTGCCGCCGTCGCGCTTGTGGATCTTCTTCAGCCCGGAGGCGGCCTTGTCGAGCGCCTCCTCCCAGCTCGCCTCGCGGAAGTATTGGCCGATCTCCTCGCGCCTGATCTGCATGTTGGCGTCTTTGGGCACGCCGTCGCGCCGAATCAGGGGTTTTGTCAGGCGATCGGGATGGTGGATGTAGTCGAAGCCGAAGCGGCCTTTGACGCACAACCGGTTGTTGTTGGCGGGGCCGTCGCGGCCGTCGACGTAGAGGATCTTGTTGTCCTTGACGTGCACCTTGGTCTGGCAGCCGACACCGCAGTAGGGGCAGAGCGTGTCGACCGACTTGGTCTCGTAGTGGACGCGCTTGCCGACGCCGTCGAGCAGGCTCTTCTCCATCAGGGCGCCGGTCGGGCACACCTGCACGCATTCGCCGCAGGCGACACAGGTGGAATGGCCCATGCCCTGATCGAAGTCGAACACCACCTTCGAGCCGTGGCCGCGATAAGCCATGCCGATCACGTCGTTGGCCTGCACCTCGCGGCAGGCGCGCACGCACAGCCCACAGTTGATGCAGGCGTCGAGATTGACGGCGATCGCCGAATGCGTGCTGTCGGCGGTCGGGCGGTGATCGCGCGGATAGCGGCTGGTGGGCGTGACGCCCATGGCATCGACCCAGTTCCAGAAGCTCGATTTCGGGTCGTGGCTCGTCTCGCGTTCCGGCTGGTCGGCCATCAGCAACTCGAACACCATGGCGCGCGACTTCTTCGCGCGCTCGGAGGCCGTCTTCACCTTCATGCCGGCAGCGGCCTTGCGCTGGCAGGAGGCCGCCAGCACGCGCTCGCCTTCGACCTCGACCATGCAGGCGCGGCAGTTGCCGTCGGCACGGTAGCCAGGGGCCGGATGCCAGCACAGGTGCGGGATTTTCGTGCCGTGCCGCTGCGCGACCTGCCAGATGGTCTCGCCGGCCTCGGCCTCCACCGGCTTGCCGTCGAGCTCGAAGGTGATCCTGCTTGTCATGGCCAAATCCCACACCCGCTTGGAATGAGAGAGGAGCGCGCCACAACGTCCCCTCCCCCCTTGTGGGGGAGGGACAGGGTGGGGGGGATTCCAGAACATCGAAGGTCGGGGTTCCCCCCACCCCTAACCCCTCCCCACAAGGGGGAGGGAAATCCGCGCATCCCGTTTTTCAAGCGAGTCTCTTTCATGCAAGCCTCAGCTCTTCAGCTCGATCTCGACAAAGTCGAACTCGAAGTCGTTGGCATTGATGACGTTGTGGTGCACGCCAGCCTTGCGGAAGTAGGATACACCCAGCGCGAGGTCGGCAAAGCTGTCCTCGCCCTGCGGCGACACAAGCTTCAGGCGGCCATTGCCCGACGGCACCACCACGTAGTCCATCCGGTGGATGTGCTCGCCGGTCTCCGCGCCGGGCGCAAACCGCCACTGGGTCACACGCACGCGGTCGTTGTCGACCTGCACGGTGGGGACGGCTTGCGGCAGCTTGGTCACCGCAGGTCCTCCGGGAAGTACTTGAACACGCACCGCACTGGATTCGGCGCCGCCTGGCCGAGGCCGCAGATGGAGGCGTCCGCCATCACCTGCGCGAGGTCTTCCAGCAACTCGGCATCCCAATTGCCGCCGGCCATCAATTTCACAGCCTTCTCGGTGCCGTTGCGGCAAGGTGTGCACTGGCCGCAGCTCTCGTCCTCGAAGAAGCGCATCAGATTGAGCGCGACCGCCTTCATATCATCCTTGTCGGACAGGATAACGACGGCGTGGCTGCCGACGAAGCAGCCGTGCTGCTCCAGCCGCCCGAAGTCGAGCGGGATATCGGCCATGTAGGCCGGCAGGATGCCGCCCGAGGCGCCGCCCGGCAGATAGCCCTTGAAGTGATGGCCATCGGCCATGCCGCCGCACAGCTCGATCAGGTCCTTGGCGGTCGACCCAGCCGCTGTCAACACGACCCCCGGCCTCTTCACGCGGCCGGAAACCGAGTAGGAGCGCAGGCCCTTGGCGCCGTTCTTGCCTTGCGAGGCGAACCATGCCGCGCCCTTTTCCAGGATCGCCGGCACCCAGTAGAGCGTCTCGATGTTGTTGACCAAGGTCGGACGCCCGAACACGCCGACCTGCGCCACGTACGGCGGTCGATGGCGGGGAAGGCCGCGCTTGCCCTCGATCGACTCGATCATGGCGCTCTCCTCGCCGCAGATGTACGCGCCGGCGCCGCGGCGGACGGTGAGTTTCGTGTGCCTGGAGAGGTCCGCCGCCTCCAGCTTCGCAATCTCCTTGGCGAGGATCTTCAAGACAGCCGGGTATTCGTCGCGGATATAGATAAAGACCTCGGCTGCCTCCACCGCCCAGGCGGCGATCAGCGTGCCTTCCAGGAACTTGTGCGGCTCGCGCTCGAGATAGTAGCGGTCCTTGAAGGTGCCGGGCTCGCCCTCGTCGCCGTTGACGGCCATCAGGCGCGGGCCCTTCTCGGCCCGTACCAGGCCCCACTTGCGGCCCGTCGGGAAGCCGGCGCCGCCGAGCCCCCGCAGGCCCCCGTCGGAGAGCGCGGCGATTACATTCTCAGGCTTGCGCGCGCCCGAGATGCAGGAGCGCAGCACGCCGTAGCCGCCGGCCTTCACATAGGCGTCGAAATCCTGGTAGGCCGGCATCTCGGGATGAACGTGGCCGCCGACCGCCAGCTCGTTGAGCTTCGCAATGGTGGCCCGGTCGACGTGGCGATGGCCGACTTCCGCAGCGGGTGCGGTATCGCACGAGCCAATGCAGGGAGCGCGCACTACCCTCACATCCGCTAGATTGGCTACCTGCATTTCGCCAAGCAGCTTCTCGGCGCCGGCCAGCATGCAGCTGAGACTGTCGCACACCCGGATCGTCACCTTCGGCGGTCGCGGCTCACTGTCCGCCACCACGTCGAAGTGGGCGTAGAAGGTGGCAACCTCGTACACCTCCGCCATCGGGATCTTCAGTGCTTCGGCGAGGGCGTGCAGCTGGCCCTCGGGCAAACACCCCTCCTTGTCCTGGATGAGGTGCAGGTATTCGATCAGCAGCGCGCGTTCGCGCGGGCGCTCGCCCAGGATGGCCCTGATCGCGGCGACCTCCGTCTCCTTGAGCACGCGTCCGCGCGGGAAGGGAGCAGCCTTGCGTCTGCCGGACCCGGGGTGGATCGCGCGGCCGGAACCACGCCTCGCGCCGCGGGACGATTGCGATGCGTCGTTCATTCCTGTCAGCGGTTGAGCGCCATCCACAAGTTTGGCATACCATATACCACCGTGCGTTGCGCTGTCGAGAGAGTCGATCTTGCGATGCGCTGCTTGTCGGCCGAAGGCGCCGCCATGCCCGGCCATGGTCGATGGCGGGCGACGAGTGTCAAGCCTGCACGGTTGGCGAACTTGTGCGCTACAGACCCGGACCTGCGACGGCTTGGCTCGCGTCGGCCTTGTCGCATTGTCCTTGACAGCGCGCCTGCAAGTTTGGCCATGAGAGAGACCGGGCGGAGGAGGGAACAGCACGATGGACCTGATGGGGATGACGAGCTTCGCGACCGTGTTTGCGCAAGTCTCGCTCACGGAGCAGTGGCTCAACTGGTTCGGCTCGCTCTTCGGGGACCACGCTCTCACCGCGATCGCTATCATCAAGATCATTGGCATCAATATCGTGCTGTCGGGCGACAATGCCGTCGTGATCGCCCTTGCTTGCCGCAATCTGCCGCCGCGGCAGCGTCAGATCGGCATCCTGCTCGGCGCGGGTGCAGCCGTAGTGCTGCGCATCATCTTCACCCTGATGGTGTTGTTCCTCTTCAGCGTCGTGCCCTACCTCAAGCTCGTTGGCGGCCTGCTGTTGTTCTGGATCGCCGTCAAGCTGCTGGCCGCCGACGATCATGCAGGCGAAGACAAAGTTGCCGGCGGTGACAGCCTCTGGGAGGCGGTCAAGATCGTCGCCATTGCCGATATCGTGATGAGCCTCGACAACGTGCTGGCCATCGTCGGCGCGGCCGAGTCGGCCCCCCCGGAGCAGCGCATCTGGCTGATCATCCTGGGCCTTGCCATCTCGATTCCGCTGGTCATTGCCGGCTCCACGCTGATCATGGGCCTGCTGACCAGATACCCGATCCTGGTGTGGGCCGGCGCGGGCCTGCTCGGCTGGGTCGCCGGCGAGCTCATTGCAACGGAACCGGTTCTCCAGGATTACGTCGCGGCACTGGCCAACTACCTCGGTGTGAGCCTCAAGTTTGTGCTGCGCAGCTTCGAGGTCATCGGCGTGTGCATCGTGCTGGTCGCCGGATGGATCATGGTGCGCTGGTCCGCCCGGGCGGAGTCGCGCCAGGCGGCGGAGTAGGACCCGGCGGTCGCATCGTCGTTGGTTTTTTACCCGTCTGGCGAGGCGCCGCGAGGGCCAAGCGGCGCGTCGGCCACCGCAATGTGGCGAGATCGGCTACGGGACCTCGAAACGTGCTATGTTGATCCGATGACCGCGCAGTCCAAGCCACGCATGTCCGTCGCCGAGTTCCTGGCCTGGGCGGCCGCACAGCCGCGCGGCCGCTATGAGCTGGTGCGGGGGGAGGTGGTGGCGATGGCGCCGGAGCGGGCGCGGCACAACCTTGTCAAGGCTGCGGTGTTCCGGGCGCTCGACGATGCCGTCAAGGGTGCCGGCCTGCCGTGCACCGTCTTCACCGACGGCATGACGGTGGTGATCGACAAAGAGCACGTCCGTGAGCCCGATGCCGCCGTGCAGTGCGGAGTAGGAACAGACTTGGATTCGACGATCCTGGAAGCGCCGCTCATCGTTGTCGAGATAACCTCACCCTCATCGGAGCGGGACGACACCGGCGAGAAGCTGGTGGAATATTTCTCCGTCCCGAGCATCCGCCATTATCTGATCGTCAACCCGCGAAAGAAGGTGATCGTCCATCACGGCCGCGGCGAAGGCGGAGAAATATCCACGCGGATTTTGCACGCTGGACAGCTCGACATGACTCCGCCAGGGATTACGGTTTCAGTCGGCGAGCTATTGCCGGAGGTTTAGCGCCGCTCCGATGTGATAGGACGAAACGCCGTTCCGACGATCGGTTCGATCATGCGCCCGAAACTCGCTCCAGAGCAGCAGATGACCATCGAGGAGTTCCTCGCCTTCACGGACACGCGGCCGGAGGAGGAGCGCTGGGAGCTGATCGAGGGAGTGCCCGTCTTGAATCCCTCTCCGATTGACTACCACCAGATCGTTGTCACCAACATCGTCGCATTTCTGATGCGCATGAAGGTTGAGACGAAAGCTGCGTGGTTGCCCATGATCGGGACGGGCACACGGGTGCCGGCATCCGAGAACAGCCTTCCCCAGCCGGACGTGATGGTGAAGGAGCACCCGCCCACCGGCTCACCGGTATCGGACGACGCATTGGTCCTGTTCGAGGTGCTGTCGCGGAGCAACACGAAGGCCGATCAGGCTTGGCGCCGCCGCGTGTACGCGAGCGTGCCGAACTGCCGACACTACGTAACCGTATCGCTCAGGACCGTAGGTGTCTACGCCTACGACCGCGACAGCCGGTGGAAAGGGCGCAGCTTTGGGAGCCTTGCGGATACCCTCGGCTTGCCGACGCTCGGCCTCTCCCTTCCCGTCGCGGACATCTATCGCTGGACGCCGCTCGGCCACGGTGGAGTCGGGTCACAATGACAAAACCGAATTGGGACATCAGGAACGAGGGCCGCGCCTGGGCCAAGGGCGAGGCCTGGGATCGTTTTATCCTGAAGCCCGAGAAGATCGAGATGGTATACGGGAAGCTCCTCTGGTCCGACGAGGATCGCGAGTTGCTGCTCGGCCTCCTGCTGGAGAACGTAGGGGCGGACCGGGCCGTGCAGCTGGGCGATCCCGAGGTGTGGCGACAAGCGGTAGAGAAGTTGGCTCGCTGAATCTTCGACCGAGGCGAAGGTGGCCACGCAGAAATTGACCCGCTTCGAACGCTGGGTTCTCGTCTTCAGCCTGCTTGGCGGCCTGCTCCTCACCATTATCGGCATTCGCTACTTCGTAGTGCCGGAGTCCGCTGCGCGCACGTTCGGTGTGCCGGGCCGGCCAACTGGCAATGAGCTCTACTACATCATCGGTCTGAGAAACGTCTGGCTAGGGCTGCTGGCCATGGCCTTATCCGCCTTGCGTGAATGGCGGGCGCTCGCGCTGTGGTTTGCGTTCGGCACGATCGTGTGCTTCGCCGATGCGACGATTGCCGCAAGCTCCACCGGCCGTCTCTGGAAGATCGCCTTCCACGTCAGCTGCGGCATTGTCTGCGCGGGCCTGGCGGCTGTCTGTTGGCGGGCGGCTGCGAGGAAACGATGACGGTGCGCGTCTGCAACGGGCTTGGCGGGTGCGGCGATTTTGCCGCGTTTCGTTGCTGCGGCAGTTGGGCTGAAGACCCGCGACAATCGGCCAGACCGCCCCTATAAATGCCGCCGACCCGAACCCGATGGCAGCAGAGCAGGCATGGCCGTCCGCAGATTGAGCCCCGATCAGCCCGAGAGCTTCGCCTTCACGCCCGAGAACGAGGCGTGGGCCAAGGCGACGATGGCCAAGTACCCCCCGGGCAAGCAGGCCTCGGCGGTGATCCCGCTCCTGTGGCGCGCCCAGGAGCAACATGGCGGCTGGCTGCCCGAGCCTGCGCTGCGCCGCGTGGCCGACATGCTGGAGATGGCCTACATCCGCGTATACGAGATCGCTACGTTCTACACGATGTTCCAGCTGGCCCCGGTTGGAAGGAAGGCGCACGTGTGGGTGTGCGGCACCACGCCATGCATGCTGCGCGGTGCGGAGGCGCTGGTCGAGGTCTGCCGAGGACGCATCCACCATGACCCGCACCACCTGTCCGAGGACGGCGATTTCTCCTGGGAGGAGGTCGAGTGCCTCGGCGTGTGCGCCAATGCCCCCATGGTGCAGATCGGCAGGGACACTTACGAGGACCTGACGCCAGAGCTGTTCGAGAAGGTGCTCGACGGCTTTGCCAGGGGTGAGCCGCCCATGCCCGGGTCGCAGATCGGCCGCCAGGCGTCGTGTCCGCAGGGTGGTCCGACGGCGCTCGCGGATTTTGCCAAGGCCGGGAAGTAGGGGGAGCCGACGTGGCGCTGCAGGACAGGGACCGCATCTTCAGGAACCTCTATGGCTTTCAGGACTGGAAGCTTGCCGGAGCCCAGGTGCGCGGTGCCTGGGACAATACCAAGGCGCTGGTCGACAAGGGCCACGACTGGATCATCACCGAGGTCAGGAATTCCGGGCTGCGCGGGCGCGGCGGCGCCGGCTTTCCGACCGGCCTGAAGTGGTCGTTCATGCCCAAGAACGACCCGCGCCCGAGCTACCTCGTCATCAACGCCGACGAGTCCGAGCCCGGCTCCTGCAAGGACCGCGAGATCATGCGGCATGATCCGCATCTGCTGATCGAAGGCGCGCTGCTCGCCGCGTTCGCGATGCGGGCGCACACCTGCTACACCTATGTGCGCGGGGAGTTCATGCGCGAGCAGGAGCGGCTGCAGGCAGCGGTCGACGAGGCCTACGCGGCCAGGCTGATTGGCAAGGGCAACGTCCACGGCTGGGACTTCGATTTCATCATCCATCACGGCGCCGGCGCCTACATCTGCGGCGAGGAGACGGCACTGCTGGAGAGCCTGGAGGGCAAAAAGGGCCTGCCTCGGCTGAAGCCGCCGTTCCCGGCCAACGTCGGGCTCTACGGTGCGCCGACGACCGTGAACAACGTCGAGTCGATCGCGGTCGTGCCGGACATCCTGCGCCGGGGAGCGACCTGGTTCTCCGGCATCGGCAAGCCGAACAACACCGGCACCAAGCTGTTCCAGATCTCGGGCCACGTCGAGCAGCCCTGCGTGGTCGAGGAGGAGATGGGCATCCCGCTCAGAGAGCTGTTGGAGCGCCACGCCGGCGGCGTGCGCGGCGGCTGGGACAATCTGCTCGCCGTGATCCCCGGCGGCTCGTCGATGCCGTGCCTGCCGGGGTCGATCTGCCAGGACCTGACGATGGACTTCGACACGCTGGCCAAACTCAAGTCGGGTTTGGGTACGGCCGCCATCATCGTCATGGACAAGTCGACGGATATCATCGCCGCCGTCCGGCGCATCGCCTATTTCTACAAGCATGAGAGCTGCGGTCAGTGCACCCCCTGCCGCGAGGGTTGCGGCTGGATGTGGCGGGTGCTGCAGCGCATGGAGCGCGGCGAGGGGGAGAAGCGCGAGATCGACCTCCTGTGGGACGTATCGACTCGGGTCGAGGGCCATACCATCTGCGCGCTGGGCGATGCCGCCGCGTGGCCGGTGCAGGGGCTGATCCGGCATTTCCGCGGCGTGATCGAGGCCCGCATCGACCGGCGGCAGGCGGCGCTCCAGCAGGCGGCGGAGTAGAGAGGACGGCAGCCAATGCTCGGGATCGATGCCGGGACTTGGGGCGTTGCAGCAAATGTCGCCACGGTGCTTGGTTTTGCCGCGGCAGCCCTGGCCGCCTTGGGAACGCTTTGGCAAGTCAGCTCCGCACGAGCCGTGCAGCGTGAAGTGTCGGCCAAGCAGGTATACGCCGGCGTATTGCGTTTGGCTTTCGACCATCCAGAATACGCTGAGCCATCTGGCGATATCCACAAAGACGCCCAGCACGCAAAGCGTTACGCGTGGTTTGTGAGCAATATCTTGAACTCGCTGGAAGAGATCCTGCTGACGGTGCGTGGGCCGCAATGGCGCGCACTCATCCGCTTACTGCTGAGCTACCACGCCACCTATTTGCGTTCAGGCGAATTCCGCGGGCCAGAGCTTAGTACCTACAGCCCCCAGCTGCGGAGGCTGATCGACGAGGCCTGTGCCGCTGAGACAGGGCCGTAGACAAAAGTTGGTGTTTGTACTATCTTTGTTCCAGATCTTTCGAAAGGGCGTGGAATCCTTTGAAAGTGCGCACCATGGCTGACGAGCCTGAGAACCTAGTGCTGATCCAGCTGCGAGAAATCCGCTCCGATCTGCAAGATGTCAAAGCCAAGCAGAGCGAGCATGATCGGCGCTTCGACCAGATCGATAAACGCTTCAACGACATGGACCTGCTCATTGATCATGCACTTGGGCTCGGCATGGCCAACAAAGTGAAGGTGCGTGAGCTCGACGCTCGGCAGCAGGAGAGTGAGGCGCGCCAGCGGCGCATGGATGATCTCATGGCACAGATTGAGCGCCGCCTTGGCAAAGTCGAAGAGAAGACGGATGGCTGAGGCGCCCTGCCGCAGACATCCTCGCGCCGCGCCAATTGTCACCCTAGCGCGTGGTATGCCAGCCGTGTAGGAAACGGTGCGAGACCTGGGCGGCGCGTTCCTCCCGGGCCGCCCCTGCGGCGCGAGAGCGGGAATGCCCAAGCAGCTCATCATCGACGGCAAGGCGATCGAGGTCGAGGACGGCATCACGCTGATCCAGGCCTGCGAGCAGGCCGGTGTCGAGATCCCGCGCTTCTGCTACCACGAACGGCTGTCGATCGCCGGCAACTGCCGCATGTGCCTGGTTGAGGTGCAGGGGAGCCCAAAGCCGATCGCCTCGTGCGCCATGGGCGTCAACGACCTTCCCCCCAACAGGGACGGCAGCCCGAAGATCGTCAACACCAACACGCCGATGGTGAAGAAGGCGCGCGAAGGGGTGATGGAGTTCCTGCTGATCAACCATCCGCTGGATTGCCCCATTTGCGACCAGGGCGGAGAGTGCGACCTGCAGGACCAGGCCATGGCGTACGGCTTCGGCGGCTCGCGCTTCGATTTGAACAAGCGCGCCGTCGACGAGAAGAATCTAGGCCCGCTGATCAAGACTTCCATGAACCGCTGCATCCACTGCACGCGGTGTGTGCGGTTCATGACGGAAGTCGCGGGCGTTGAGGAACTCGGCGCCATCGGGCGCGGCGAGGATATGGAGATCACGACCTACCTCGAGCGCGGCATGATGTCGGAGCTCTCGGCCAACGTGAACGATCTTTGTCCGGTCGGGGCGCTGACGCATCGGCCGTGGGCTTTCATCTATCGGCCGTGGGAGTTGCGCAAGACGGAATCGATCGACGTCATGGACGCGGTTGGCTCGGCCATCCGCGTCGATGCGCGGGGCCGCGAGGTGTTGCGCATCCTGCCCCGCAACAACGATGCGGTGAACGAGGAGTGGATCTCCGACAAGACGCGGTATGTGGCCGATGGCCTCAGAACCCAGCGCCTCGACCGGCCCTTCATCCGCAAGAACGGCAGGCTCGAGCCGGCAGGCTGGGACGAGGCCCTTGCCCGCGTCGCCGACAAGCTCAAGAGTGCTAAGCCGCACCGGGTGGCGGCGCTGGCCGGAGACCTCGCCGGCGCCGAGGAGATGTTCGCCCTCAAGGATCTCCTCGCCCGCCTCGGCTGCAAGAACGTCGACTGCCGGCAGGACGGCGCCAAGCTCGATCCGAAGCTCGGCCGCGCGAGCTATCTGTTCAATTCCGGCATCGAAGGCATCGAGCAGGCCGATGCCATCCTGCTCGTCGGCACCAATCCGCGGCTCGAGGCGGCCGTGCTCAACGCCCGCATCCGCAAACGCTGGCGCCAGGCGAGCTTAGCCATCGCCCTGATCGGCGAGCGGGCCGACCTCACCTATCCCTACGAGTATCTCGGCGCCGGCCCGCAGACCCTTGGGGAGGTGCTGGACGGCAGGCACAGTTTTGCAGGCGTTCTGCGGGATGCCAAACGGCCGATGGTGATCGTGGGTGCTGCAGCTGCTGCCCGGGCAGATGGCAGCGGGGTGCTTTCCGCTGCCGCCAGGATTGCCCTGCTCGCCGCAGACGGGAAGGATGCCGGCTGGAATCCCTTCAATGTTCTGCATACAGCGGCATCCCGCGTTGCCGGCCTCGATCTCGGCTTTTTGCCCGACAAGGGCAGCATCGATCTTAAGGGACTAGAGGTCGTCTATCTCCTGGGCGCCGACGAACTCGACATGAAGCTTCTCGGCGATGCGTTCGTCGTCTACCAGGGCAGCCACGGCGACGCCGGCGCCGAACGCGCCGATGTGGTGTTGCCGGGCGCTGCCTATACCGAGAAGAGCGCTACCTACGTGAACATCGAGGGCAGGGCGCAGGTCACCGCCCGCGCCGCTTTTCCGCCGGGAGACGCCAAGGACGACTGGGCGATTGTCCGGGCCCTTTCCGGGCACCTACTGCATCGTCTGCCGTACGATACGCTTCCGGCACTGCGCGCCGCCATGTACAAGGAGGCCCCCCTGCTGGCCCGATTGGACGCGGTCGAACCGGCGGGCCTGAAGGGGGTGGAGGCCCTTGCCGCGCGCGGCGGTGCTTTGGGATCGGAGGCGTTCGGGCCGGCTGTGCGTGACTTCTATCTCACCAACCCGATCGCGCGGGCTTCCGCCGTGATGGCCGAGTTGAGCGCCCTCAAGCGGGCCATGGTCCGGGGGACCGCAAGCGCACATGGATAGCTTGTGGGAAATCTGGCAGGGCTACCTCTGGCCGGCCCTGGTGATCGTATTTTGGAGCGTGCTGCTGCTGGTGGTCTTGCTCGTCGCCGTTGCCTTCCTGATCCTTATGGACCGCAAGGTATGGGCGGCCGTTCAGCTTCGTCGGGGCCCGAACGTGGTCGGGCCCTTCGGCCTCCTGCAGTCGTTCGCCGATCTGCTGAAGTTCGTATTCAAGGAGCCGCTGATCCCGGCCGGTGCCGACAAGGGAGTGTTTCTGCTGGCTCCTCTCGTGGCCTCCGTGCTCGCGCTCGCCGCGTGGGCCGTAATCCCCGTCAACGAGGACAGCTGGGGCCGCTGGGTGATCTCCAACCTCAATGTTGGCGTGCTCTATCTCTTCGCCATCTCCTCATTGGGTGTCTACGGCGTGATCATGGGCGGGTGGGCCTCCAACTCGAAGTACGCATTCCTGGGCTCGCTGCGGTCGGCCGCACAGATGGTGTCGTACGAGGTATCGATCGGCTTCGTCATCATCACAGTGTTGCTCTGCGCTGGCTCGCTCAACATGACGGACATCGTCAACGCGCAGAAGTCCGGCATCGGTACGCGCCACGGGCTTCCGAGCTCGGCGCTGGACTGGTATTGGCTCGGCTTGTTGCCGATGTTCATCGTGTTCTTCATCTCGGCGCTGGCCGAGACAAACCGCCCGCCGTTCGACTTGCCGGAGGCCGAATCCGAGCTGGTTGCCGGGTTCATGGTGGAGTACTCGTCGACGCCCTACCTCCTGTTCATGCTGGGCGAGTACGTGGCGATCACAACCATGTGTGCCCTCATCACCATCATGTTCCTGGGCGGCTGGCTGCCGCCGCTCGCTGTCGCGCCCTTCACCTGGGTGCCCGGAATCTTCTGGTTTGTGGGCAAGCTGGTGCTGGTCTTCTTCATGTTCGCCATGGTCAAAGCCTTCGTGCCGCGCTATCGCTACGACCAGCTCATGCGGCTCGGCTGGAAAGTGTTCCTGCCGCTGTCGCTGATCATGGTGGCGACGGTGGCCGGTGTCCTGCACTTCTTCGAGCTGGCGCCCTGAGGGCAAATCTCCAATGGCCTTACGACAAGCCGTCAGCTCGCTGTTCCTGAAGGAGTTTGTCTCCGCGCTGCTGCTGTCGCTGCGCTACTTCTTCGCGCCCAAGAAGACCCTGCACTATCCTCACGAAAAGGGACCGATCTCGCCGCGCTTCCGCGGCGAGCACGCGCTACGCCGCTATCCCAACGGGGAGGAACGCTGCATCGCCTGCAAGCTTTGCGAGGCGATCTGTCCCGCCCAGGCCATCACCATCGAGGCCGGCCCGCGGCGCAACGACGGCACCCGGCGCACCACGCGCTACGACATCGACATGGTGAAGTGCATCTATTGCGGACTGTGCCAGGAAGCCTGTCCGGTCGACGCTATCGTCGAGGGGCCCAACTTCGAGTACGCGACCGAGACGAGAGAGGAACTCTACTACGACAAGGAGCGGCTGCTGGCGAACGGCGACCGCTGGGAGCGAGAGATCGCCAAGGCACTCGAGCTCGATGCGCCGTATCGGTGAGAGCGCGGTGATGCGGCGGACGAAAGGGATGACGCATTCTTTCTCCTCCCCCTGGAGGGCGGAGGGCGGCGCGTTCGTAGGTTGGGTCGAGCGAAGCGATGACCCAACACAACGCACATGCAACGCTGCCGTGTTGGGTCAGCGCTGCCGCTTGACCCAACCTACTCGCGGCGCGGGTGCGGCATGATTGTGGCGGCGCTGTTCTTCTATCTGTTTGCGACGGTCACGGTCGCTGCCGGCCTCATGGTGATCTGGGCCAAGAACCCCGTGCACGCGGTGCTCTATCTGATCCTCGCGTTTTTCAACGCGGCCGGCCTGTTCGTGTTGCTCGGCGCCGAATTCCTGGCGATGATCCTGGTGGTGGTCTACGTCGGTGCCGTTGCGGTGCTTTTTCTGTTCGTCGTCATGATGCTCGATGTGGATTTCGCGGAGCTGCGCGCCGGATTCATCAGGCATGCGCCCCTGGGTGCGCTGATCGGGCTCATCCTGTTCGTCGAGCTGGTGATGGTGGTGGGGTTCAATGTCATCAGCCCCGGCGGCTTGGCAACGCCCTCCGCGCCCATTCCGCCGGTTGCATCGGGCATCACCAACACCGAGGCGATTGGCCGGGTGCTGTACACCAAGTATGCCTACTTCTTCCAGGGCGCCGGCCTGATCCTGCTGGTGGCGATGATCGGCGCCATCGTGCTGACGCTGCGCCACAAAGAAGGCGTGAAGCGCCAGTCGATTGCGGCGCAAGTGGCGCGCAGCAAAGGGACGGCGATCAAGGTGGTCAAGGTGGCGCCGGGGACGGCGGTCGTCCCGCCGGCAAGATCGTCACGGTGAGGAGGGCGCCCATGGATATGATCGCTTCGTTCTTCAGCGGCAGTCGGTGGGTCTGGGTCACGATCGCGGTGGTTGCCGCTTTGGCAATCGCGGTCCGGGTGCTGGGGTGGTGAGGACAAGCGGCGCATGACGATCGGACTTGGACATTATCTCACCGTCGCGGCCATCCTGTTCACGCTCGGTATCTTCGGCATCTTCCTCAACCGCAAGAACGTGATCGTCATTCTCATGTCGATCGAGCTGATGCTTCTCGCCGTCAATATCAACCTCGTGGCGTTCTCGGCCTACATGGGCGATCTCGTCGGCCAGATCTTTGCGCTCTTCGTCTTGACGGTCGCGGCGGGCGAGGCGGCCATCGGTCTCGCCATCGTCGTCGTGTTCTTCCGCAACCGCGGCTCGATTGCGGTGGAAGATGTCAGCGTGATGAAGGGCTAGAGGGCGTGAGGATGCGCATCACTTGTCATCCCGGAATTGCGCGAAGCGCAATATCGGGGACCCAGGGCAAGAAGGAGGCCGTGGCGACGGCGGAGCCTGTGGCCCAGGGTCCCGGCTCTCGGGCGGACACCCTCGGCCGGGATGACATGAGATGATCTACCAAGCCATCGTGTTCCTGCCGGCCCTCGGCGCACTGATTGCCGGCTTCCTCGGCCGCGCGATCGGGCCGCGGCCCAGCGAGATCATCACCACCGGTTTTGTCGGTATCGCCGCCGTTCTCTCCTGGATCGCTTTTTGGCAGGTGGGGTTCGGTGGCGAAACCGCGCGCGTACCGGTGCTGCGCTGGGTGACGTCGGGCGAGCTCGATGTGTCTTGGGCGCTCAGGATCGACACGCTCACCGCCGTGATGCTGGTGGTCGTCAACACCGTGTCCTTCCTCGTGCACCTCTATTCCATCGGCTACATGGCCGAGGACGACAGCCGGCCGCGGTTCTTCGCTTATCTCTCCATGTTCACCTTCGCCATGCTGGCGCTGGTGACGAGCGACAACTTCCTGCAGCTGTTCTTCGGCTGGGAGGGCGTGGGGCTCGCATCCTATCTGCTGATCGGCTTCTGGTACCTGAAGCCAGAGGCCAACGCGGCTGCGATCAAGGCTTTCGTCGTCAACCGCATTGGCGACTTCGGCTTCGCGCTCGGCATCTTGGGCATCTTCGCCGTGTTCGGCACCATCGGCTTCGACGCCGTGTTCCGCGCCGCGCCGGGCGTCGCCGGCAAGCCCATGGAGTTCCTGGGCTACCAGCTCGACACCCTCACCGTGCTGTGCCTGCTGCTGTTCATGGGCGCCATGGGCAAGTCGGCGCAGTTCCTGCTGCACACCTGGCTGCCCGATGCCATGGAGGGCCCCACACCGGTCTCGGCGCTGATCCATGCCGCCACCATGGTGACGGCCGGGGTGTTCATGGTAGCGCGCCTGTCGCCGCTGTTCGAGCTGGCGCCGGTGGCGTTGCAGGTCGTGACCCTAGTGGGCGCGGTCACGGCGTTCTTCGCCGCCACCGTCGGCCTGGTGCAGAACGACATCAAGCGCGTGGTCGCCTATTCCACATGCTCGCAGCTCGGCTACATGTTCGTGGCCTGCGGCGTCGGCGCCTACTCGGCCGGCATCTTCCATCTCTTCACCCATGCCTTCTTCAAGGCACTCCTGTTTCTCGGCGCCGGCTCGGTGATCCACGCGCTGCACCACGAGCAGGACATGCGCAGGATGGGCGGACTGGCCCCCAAGATGCGCATCACCTGGATCGTGATGCTGATCGGCACGCTGTCGCTGACCGGCGCCGGCATTCCGCATCTGATCGGCTTTGCCGGCTTTCATTCCAAGGATGCGATCATCGAGGCGGCGTTTGCCGCACACACGCCGGGCAACTACGCCTTCTGGCTCTTGGTTATCGCCGCATTCATGACGGCGTTCTATTCCTGGCGCCTGCTGTTCATGACCTTCCACGGGCCGACGCGCGCCGACCACGAGACCTACGAGCACGCGCACGAGAGCCCGTGGGTGATCCTGCTGCCGCTCCTCGTGCTGGCGCTCGGCTCGATCGGCGCCGGCTTCGCGTTCCAGCATGTCTTCATCGGCGGCGGCTACGGCGAATTCTGGCGCGCCTCGCTGTTCGAGGCGCCCCAGAACCACATCCGCCACGCCATGCACGAGATACCGGGCTGGGTGGGCTGGGCGCCGTTCTGGGCGATGGCGGCGGGATTTGCGCTGTCCTACCTCTACTACATGCTGGCGCCGTGGCTCCCCGGCTTGACCGCCCGCATCTTCGAGCCGGTCTATCTGTTTCTGCTCAACAAGTGGTACTTCGACGAGCTTTACGACTGGCTGTTCGTGCGGCCGGCATTCTGGATCGGGCGGCTGCTCTGGAAGCGCGGCGACGGCACCATCATCGATGGTCTCGGCCCGGACAATGTGGCCGCGCGCGTGCTCTGGACAACCGGGCGCGTCGTGCGGCTGCAGACCGGCTACGTCTATCATTACGCCTTCGCCATGCTGATCGGCGTGGCCCTGATCGTCACGGCCTTCATGTTCAACGACATCCGCGCCCTCATCGGCGGAGTGCTGGCGCGATGAACAGCTTCGGCGTCCTTTCTCTCGTCACCTTCTTCCCGCTGGCGGGGGCGCTCGCCATTGCGGCGCAGAACCGCGAGGCCAAGCGCAACGCGCGCTGGATCGCGCTGTATACGACGCTTTTCACCTTCGGCGTCTCTCTGTTCATCTGGGGGAATTTCGACAAGGCCGCCACCGGCTTCCAGTTCGTCGAGGAGATGGAGTGGCTCGGCGGCTCCATCAAATACAAGATGGGCGTCGACGGCATCTCGGTGCTGTTCGTTGTGCTCACCGCCTTCCTGATGCCGCTCTGCATCATCGCCAGCTGGGAGGCGATCGAGGAGCGCGTCAAGGAGTACCTGATCGCCTTCCTGGTGCTCGAGACGCTGATGATCGGCGTGTTCTGCGCCCTCGACCTCGTGCTGTTCTATCTTTTCTTCGAGGGCGGCCTGATCCCGATGTTTCTCATCATCGGCGTGTGGGGCGGCGAGCGGCGGGTCTACGCCAGCTTCAAGTTCTTCCTCTACACGCTGCTGGGCTCGGTGCTGATGCTGCTCGCGCTGATGGCGATGTACTGGCACGCCGGCACCACCGATATCCCGACCCTGCTCAGCCACAGGTTCCCCGCCGACATGCAGTGGTGGCTCTGGCTCGCCTTCTTCGCCTCGTTCGCGGTGAAGCTGCCGATGTGGCCGGTCCACACCTGGCTGCCCGACGCCCACGTCGAGGCGCCGACCGCCGGCTCGGTGATCCTCGCCGGCATCCTGCTGAAGATGGGGGGCTACGGGTTTCTGCGCTTCTCGCTGCCGATGTTTCCCCTGGCGAGCCAGGAGTTCGCGCCGTTGGTGTTCGCCCTTTCGGTGGTGGCGATCATCTATACCTCGTTGGTGGCGCTAGCCCAGGAGGACGTGAAGAAACTCATCGCCTATTCCAGCGTCGCCCACATGGGTTTCGTCACCATGGGCATCTTCAGCTTCACCGTGCAGGGGGTGGACGGCGCCATCTTCCAGATGCTCTCGCACGGCCTGGTTTCAGCCGCCCTCTTCCTCTGCGTCGGCGTGGTTTACGATCGCATGCACACGCGCCGCATCGACGCCTACGGCGGCCTCGTCAACCGCATGCCGCTCTACGCCTTCTGCTTCATGCTATTCACGCTAGCCAACGTCGGCCTGCCCGGCACCTCGGGTTTCGTCGGCGAGTTCCTGACCCTGGTCGGCGCGTTCAAGGCCAGCACCTGGCTCGCGTTCCTTGCGACCTTCGGCGTGATCCTGTCCGCCGCCTACGCGCTCTATCTCTACCGGCGCATGATGTTCGGGCCGATCGAGAAGCCGGGCCTGCGCACCATCTCCGATCTCGGCTACCGCGAGATCGTCGTGTTTGCCCCGCTCGTGCTGCTGGTCGTGCTGTTCGGCTTCTACCCCTCGCCGCTGCTCGATGTGACCGCGGTCTCCGTCAAGAAGCTCGTCTCCAACTACGAAGCAGCCATCCGGGCGGCTGCGGCAATGCGGTAGGCGGCGGAACCATGAACCAACTCCAGGCCTACTGGCCGCTGTATCCGGAAATTCTGCTGGTCGTCGCGGCGATGGTGCTGCTGATGCTGGGCGCCTTCCGTCCCGAGCGGGAGGCCGAGGCGGAGGCCATAGGCTGGCTCGCGATCGGCACCCTCGGGCTGGCGGCATGGTTCGTCCTGCAGCAGCCCGCCGGCGTGCAGCAATTGTTCGACGGCGCCTTCGTGGTCGACGGCTTCGCCCGCTTCATGAAGGTACTCACCCTCGTCGCCTCGGCGGCGGCACTGCTCCTGTCGTTCGACTACATGCGCCAGGTGCGGGCGCTGAAGTTCGAATATCCGGTGCTCGTGCTGCTGGCGACGGCCGGCATGCTGATGATGATCTCGGCCAACGATCTCATCTCCCTCTATGTCGGCCTGGAGCTGCAGAGCCTGGCGCTCTATGTCATGGCGGCGATCCGCCGCGACGACCTGCGCTCGAGCGAGGCCGGCCTCAAGTACTTCGTGCTCGGCGCGCTCTCCTCCGGCATGCTGCTCTACGGCGCCTCCCTCATCTACGGCTTCACCGGCTCGACCAGCTTCGCCACGATTGCGTCGGCTGCCGCCCAGCCCGGCGCCGGACAGAACATCGGTCTCATCATCGGGCTGGTGTTCCTGCTGGTCGGGTTGGCCTTCAAGGTCTCGGCCGTGCCGTTCCACATGTGGACCCCGGACGTGTACGAAGGCGCACCGACTCCGGTCACCGCCTTTTTCGCTGCCGCACCCAAGGTGGCGGCTATGGCGCTCCTCATGCGCGTGACGCTCGCCGGCTTTGCCGGCGCCAAGCCGCAGTGGCAGCAGGTCATCACCGCGCTCGCGATCGCCTCGATGCTGCTCGGCGCCTTCGCGGCCATCGGCCAGAGCAACATCAAGCGGCTGCTCGCGTACTCGGCCATTGGCAACATCGGCTATGCGCTGATCGGCCTGGCGGCGGGTTCGCCCGAGGGCGCCCGCGGCGTCATCATCTACCTCGTCATCTACGTGGTCATGACGCTGGGGGCCTTCGCCTGCGTGCTGGCGATGCGCCGCTCTCAGGGCATGGTGGAGGAAATCGACGAGCTCTCCGGCCTGGCGCAGAACAATCTCGCCATGGCGACGCTTCTGGCAATCCTGCTGTTCTCGCTGGCCGGCCTCCCGCCGCTGGCTGGCTTCTTCGCCAAGTTCTATGTGTTCCTGGCGGCCGTAAAGGAGGGGATGTGGGCGCTCGCTGTCATCGGCGTGCTTGCCAGCGTGGTCGGCGCCTACTACTACGTGCGAATCGTGAAGATCATGTTCTTCGACGAGCCGAGAGAGAGGTTTGCTGCGATCCAGCCGAAAGCGGGGCTGGTGATGGGGGTGACGAGTATTTACATCCTGCTCTACGTCGTGTGGCCGGCGCCTCTGGTCGACGCGGCGGGAGCGGCGGTGAAGAGCCTGTTCTGAGCGAAGCCGCTGATTGACGGAAAAGCCCCCGTGGCGCAGCCTTTTCGCAGCCTTGTCCTCGACCAGGTTGGCTCCACCAACCGCGAAGCATTTGCGTTGGCGGCGTGTGGCCAGCTTGGGCCCCTGTGGATCATGGCGCGGCGTCAATCGTCGGGGCGCGGCCGCTACAACCGGCATTGGGCCTCGGAGCCCGGCAATCTCCACTCCAGCCTGCTCGTCGAGCTGGCATGCGCGCCAGGCGTCGTGCCCCAGCTGGCGCTGCTGGCCGGCGTCGCCACCGTCGATGCCATCCGAGAGGCGGCGGGAGGCGCACTCGCAGGATTGCGCCTGAAGTGGCCGAACGACGTCCTGATCGGGCATGCCAAGTGCGCCGGCATCCTCGTGGAGACGAGTGGTCCAGTAGCCCTTCTTCCCGGCCGAAGTGACGCGAGCCATCAACGACAGCGCCAACCGGATTCCCCTCCCCCCTGCGGGGAGGGGTTAGGGGTGGGGGGAACCCCAACGGGGGACCTCGTATTATCCCCCCCACCCTGTCCCTCCCCCACAAGGGGGGAGGGGACGGTGTGGCGCGCGTCCACCCTCAATTCCGAGCATCTGCAGACCGTGACCGCTGTCATCGGCGTCGGCATCAACCTGGCCTGGCATCCCGAGGACCTTGGCCGGCCCGCCACCCACTTGGCCGAGCACGGGCCGCAGGTTTCCCCGGAGACGATGCTGGGCCACCTCGCCGAAGCCGCGCAGCATTGGCTCGCCGAGTGGAATTGCGGGGCGGAGTTTGCGCGCGTGCGCCGCGCCTGGCTCGAGCGAGCCGGACCGGCTGGTGAGGCGTGCACCGTCGACACCGGTTCCGAACGGATCACGGGCACGTTTGTGGATCTTGATCCCAGTGGCGCACTCGTGATTCGAGACGGTCACGGGCGGCAGCGCACGGTGACATTCGGTGACGTGGCGCTTGCGGCGCCCCAGGGAGTGAGCTGATGACGGAGCCGCGCATATCCCGCCGGGATCGCCAAGGCGAATTGGTGTTCATGGCGCTGGGCGGCATCGGCGAGATCGGCATGAACTGCTATCTCTACGGCCTCGGGCCGGCCGACGACCGCCGATGGCTCATGGTCGATCTCGGCATCACCTTTCCGGAGGGCGAGAACGATCCCGGCGTCGATGTCATCCTTCCCGACCTGCGCTACATCGAAGCGGAGCGCGGCAGCCTGGCGGGCCTGGTGCTCACACACGCGCACGAGGATCACTTCGGCGCCGTCATCGAGCTTTGGCCCCGGCTGAAGGTGCCGATCTTTGCCACGCCCTTCACGGCAGCCCTCCTCAGGAGCAAGCTTGCCGAGTTCGGCCGGCGCCTGGAGCTGCCGATCAACGAGGTTGCGCTCAACAGCCGCTTCGACGTGGGGCCGTTCGGCATCGAGCTGATGGAGATGGCCCACTCGATCCCAGAATCCAACGCGCTGTTGCTCCGCACACCAATGGGCTCGGTGTTCCACACCGGCGACTGGAAGCTCGATCCGACGCCGGTGATCGGCGGGCCGATGGACGCGAGCCGCTTTGCCCGGCTCGGCGCGGAGGGCGTCCTCGCCGTCGTCTGCGATTCCACCAACGCCCTGCGCGAAGGCCGCTCGCCGTCGGAGCTCGACGTGGCGCGCTCGCTGGCGCAGATCGTCAAGCAGGCCAAACGGCGCGTGGCGGTGACGATCTTTGCCTCCAACGTCGCCCGCATTCGCGCCGTCGCCGATGCCGCCCGTGGCGCCGGGCGGCAGCTGGTCGTCGCCGGGCGGGCCATGCACCGCGTGATCGACGTTGCCATGTCGACCGGCTACCTGCCGGCCGATTTCCAGTACGAAGACCAGGATGCCTTCTCCGACCTGCGAGCCGACGAGGTGCTGGTCCTGTGCACCGGCAGCCAGGGCGAGCCGCGCGCCGCGCTGGCCCGCATCGCTGCCGACGAGCACCCGCAGGTCCAGCTCGACAGGGGCGATCTCGTGATCTATTCCTCGCGCACCATTCCCGGCAATGAGCGCGCCGTCGGCCAGATCCAGAACCGGCTTGTCGATCTGGGCTGCGAGCTGATCACCGATGCGGACGCCCTCGTGCACGTCACCGGCCATCCGCGCCGCGACGAGCTCGAGGAGATGTACGCTGCCGTTAAGCCACGCATCGCCATCCCCATGCACGGCGAGTCGCGGCACCTGGTCCAGCACGCCAGGCTGGCGCGCTCTGCCGGCGTCAAGGAGGTGCACGCCGTCAGGAACGGCGACATGGTGCGGATCGCTCCGGGCCCGGCCGAGGTCGTCGACCGGGCCCCTGTGGGCCGCCTGTTCCGCGACGGCAACCTGCTGGTGCCGAGCGAGGAGGGGCCGGTGCGCGAGCGCCGCTCGCTCGCCTATGCCGGCATCGTCATCGTCGCCCTCGCCCGATCGGGCCGGGGCAATTTTGCGCCGGATGCGGAGGTCGTACTGGATGGCGTGCCGGCTTCCGACGCCGCAGGCCGGCCAATGGCCGAGATCGCGCGCCGCGCCGTGGAGGGCACGCTCGCCAGCATTCCCCGCGACCGGCAAAGGGATGGCGAGCTGGTGCGCGAAGCGGTCCGGCGTGCAGTGCGGGCCGCGGTGGACGAAGCCTGGGGCAAGCGCCCGGTCGTCAAGGTCCTGCTGATGCAGGCGGTGCGCTGATCCGCGTGCATCCGATGGATAGCCTGACGCTCTTTGGCCTACTCGCGGTCACGGCCATGCTGGTCTTCTATGCCCTGGAGGACCATAGCCCGTGGTACATTCTGGCATTCGCTGGGGCCTGTGCGCTGGCATCGGCTTATGGGTTTCTGCAAGGCGCATGGCCCTTCGGTGTCGTTGAGGCTGTCTGGAGTGCGGTAGCAGTCCAGCGCTGGAGGAGGAAGCGAGGCAAGGGATGATCGGACGCCTCAATCACGTCGCCGTTGCCGTGCCGGTCCTCGCCGACGCCGTGGCGGTCTACAGGAACGCGCTCGGTGCGCAGGTTTCGGCGCCGCTGGCGCAGCCCGAGCACGGCGTCACGGTGGCGTTCGTGACCCTGCCGAACACCAAGATCGAGCTGCTCGAGCCCCTGGGCGACAATTCGCCGATCGTCGCATTCCTTCAGCGCAACGCGAGCGGCGGCATCCATCACGTCTGCTACGAGGTCGCGGACATCCGAGCGGCACGCGATCAGCTCGAGGCGGCGGGCGCGCGCGTCCTGGGCGACGGCGAGCCGAAGATCGGCGCGCACGGCAAGCCGGTGCTGTTCCTTCACCCGAAGGACTTCTGCGGCACGCTGGTTGAGATCGAGCAGGCCTGACCGCGCATGAGCCTCTCATTGGGCATCGCCATCTACGTCATCATCTGGTGGACGGTGCTGTTTGCCGTCCTGCCGATCGGCGTGCGCACGCAGGGCGAGGACGGCACGGTCGTCCCCGGCACGCCGGAAAGCGCGCCGGCCGCGCCGCGCCTCGCGCGCGTCGTCATTCTCACAACCCTGATCTCGGCGCTGCTGTTTGCCGGCTTCTGGGCCGCCGCCAGATACGGCCTTGTGGATTTCGCGGCGCTGCTCGGTCGCAGCGACGGCACGTAGCGGCCAAAATGAATCGAGCAAGGCAGCTCGCCTTGCTCGACGATAATTTTCTTGCTTTGTCCGCTACGGCGGGCCGAATAACGTGTGTGCCGGTAGCGCTACTCCATCCCCAGACTTGGGCTTTTCCCGAGCCCCGTGCGAAGCGGGCTTTTTTTGCCTCTTTTTCTCCCCACAGGAGCACAATAGCTAACCTGCGGCCTTCTGTCACCCTTTGTAAGAAGGGGAGAGCGCGTCGGCCTGCGAATTTTTTTCTGCGCGCCTGGTGCCGGGGTCGATCGTTGCCACCCCAGCGCGAACCGGATATGACCGCTGCCAATGCATTAGGCAGGGGTGGCGCCACGATGTTGCTGTAGTGTTGCGCCGCAACAGCGAGGCGCGGGGGCTCTTCGCGAATGCAACGGGGTTCCATGCGTCTATCAAACTACTTCCTGCCGGTGCTGCGCGAGAGCCCGAGCGAAGCGGAGATCGTTTCGCACAAGCTGATGCTGCGCGCCGGCATGATCCGGCAGTCGAGCGCCGGCATCTACTCCTGGTTGCCGCTGGGGTTCAGGGTCCTCAAGAAGATCGAGCAGATCGTGCGCGAGGAGCAGGACCGCTCCGGCGCCATCGAGATGCTGATGCCGACCCTGCAGCAGGCCGAGCTTTGGCGCGAGAGCGGGCGCTACGACGCCTACGGGCCGGAGATGCTCAGATTCAGGGACCGGCACGAGCGCGAGATGCTCTACGGCCCGACCAACGAGGAGCTGATCACCCAGGTATTCCGCGGCGTCGCCAAGTCCTATCGCGACCTGCCGCGCAACCTCTATCACATCCAGTGGAAGTTCCGCGACGAGGTGCGGCCGCGCTTCGGCGTGATGCGCGGCCGCGAGTTCCTGATGAAGGACGCCTACTCCTTCGACGTCTCGGTGGAGGCGGCGCGCCACTCCTACAACAAGATGTTCGTGGCCTACCTGCGCACGTTCGCGCGCATGGGCCTCAGGTCCGTCCCCATGGCCGCCGACACGGGGCCCATCGGCGGCGACCTGAGCCACGAGTTCATCATCCTCGCCGAGACCGGCGAGAGCAGGGTCTACTGTAACGCCAGCCTGCTGGAGATGCCGGTGCCGCCGGCCGACGTGGACTTCGACGGCGACCTCGGGCCGCTGGTGGCGCAATGGACCCGCCCCTACGCGGCGACCGACGACAAGCACGACCAGAAGCGCTTCGAGGCCGAGGTGCCGCAGGAGAAGCGGGTGTCGGCGCGCGGCGTCGAGGTCGGCCATATTTTCTTCTTCGGCACCAAGTACTCCGAGCCCATGGGGTGCCGCGTGCAGGGACCGGACGGCAGCATGATCGCGGTGCAGATGGGCTCTTACGGCATCGGCGTCTCGCGGCTGCCGGCGGCCATCGTCGAGGCCAGCCACGACGAGGCCGGCATCGTCTGGCCGGTGCCGGTGGCGCCGTTCGAGGTCGGCCTCGTCAATCTGAAGGCCGGCGACAAGGAGACCGACGCCGCGTGCGACGATCTTTACCGCAAGCTGCAGCAGGCCGGCCTGTCCGTGCTCTACGACGACACGCAGGAGCGCGCGGGCGCGAAATTCGCGAGCATGGATCTGATCGGCTTGCCCTACCAGCTCGTCGTCGGACCCAAGGGCCTGAAAAGCGGCGAGGTCGAAATCAAGGAGCGCAGGTCGGGCACGCGCTCGAGCGCAACACCCGAGGCGGCCCTGAAGCGGCTGGTCGAGCAGGTGAACGCGCAGCGCATCCCCGCCTGATGGACTTGAACGAAGCGCAAGTGACGCGAGGTTTTCCCTACTCATGACGCCAGCCGTCGACACCCGGCCGTTCGCGCCTTTCGAGTGGCTGCTGGCGCTGCGCTATTTGCGGGCGCGGCGCAAGGAAGGTTTCATCTCGGTCATCGCCGGCTTCTCGTTCCTCGGCATTCTGCTCGGGGTGGCGACGCTGATCATCGTCATGGCGGTGATGAACGGCTTCCGCAAGGAGCTGTTCGCCAAGATCCTGGGGCTCGATGGGCACGTGGTGGTGGACAGGAGCGACATTCCCACCATCCCCGACTACGGCGAGATCGCCAAGCGCCTGGAAGGTGTTAAGGGCGTCAAGCACGCCGTTCCCCTGATTGAAGGCCAGGTGATGGCGTCGGTTCCGAGGCTGCAGCCGCTTGGGATCAAGGTGCGAGGGCTGAGCGAGGAGGGACTGAAGGCGTTCCCCCTCATTGCCAAGAACGTCAAGGCCGGTAAGCTCGATGCTTTCGACGGCCAGGAGGGCATTGCAATCGGCATCGGCCTCGCCCGGCAGTGGCACCTCAATGTGGGCGATAACATCACGCTCATCTCGCCGGACGGCGCCAGGACTCCCTTCGGCACCGTGCCGCGCATCAAGGCCTACAAGATTGCGGCGATCCTGGAGATGGGCATGTCGGAGTTCGATCTGCGCATCATCTTCATGCCGCTTGCCGAAGCGCAACGCTTCTTCAACAAGGACGGTATCGTCGATGTGGTGGCCGTGATCGTCGACGACCCCGAGAACGTCGAGAAAACGGCGGCCGCAGTGGCGGGCGCGGACCTCCTGCCCTCGCCGCGGATCTTCACCTGGAAGGAGCGCAATCGCAGCTTCTTCTCCGTGCTCGAGGTCGAGCGCAACATGATGTTCATCATCCTGTCGATCATCGTTCTGGTGGCGGCGTTCAACATCATCTCCGGCCTCATCATGCTGGTGAAGGACAAGGGCCGCGAGATCGGCATCCTGCGCACGATGGGCGCGACGCAGGGCGCGATCATGCGCGTGTTCCTGATCACAGGCGCCAGCATCGGCTTCGTTGGCACAATGGCTGGCTTTCTCCTCGCCGTCGTCTTCTGCTGGAGGATTGATGAGATCCGCCATTTCGTGGCTCGGCTGACGGGTGCGGTGCTGTTCGACGAGAACATCTACTATCTCAAGCAGCTTCCCGCAGACCTGAACTGGCAGACCACCGGGATGATCGTCCTGATGGCACTCATCCTGTCGGTGCTGGCGACGCTCTATCCGTCCTGGCGCGCGTCGCGGCTCGATCCCGTCGAAGCGCTGCGCTACGAGTGAAACACGTGCAGGACAGCTACACCCGCCCCGTGCTGCAGCTTCGCGATGTGCGCCGCGTCTTTCGTCAGGGTGACCGCGAGATCCACGTGCTCAAGGGCGCCAACGCGGATCTCCACGCCGGCCAGGCGGTGGCGCTTGTGGGTCCGTCCGGGGCCGGCAAGTCGACATTGCTCCACATCGCCGGACTGCTCGAAACGGCCGATGCGGGCAAGGTCTTCGTCAACGGCCATGACTGCTCGCAATTGACCGACAACGAGCGCACGCGCGTGCGCCGCGTCGAGATGGGTTTCGTCTACCAGTTCCACCAGCTGCTGCCCGAGTTCTCGGCGCTGGAGAACGTGGTCATGCCGCAGTTGATTCGCGGCGTCGGATGGGCGGCCGCGGCAAGCCGGGGCAGCGAGCTTCTCGGCGGGCTGGGCCTCGGCGAGCGCCTCGACCACCGGCCGGCCCAGCTGTCGGGCGGCGAGCAGCAGCGCACCGCCATCGCCCGCGCACTCGCCAACACACCCAAGATCCTGCTGGCCGATGAGCCGACCGGCAACCTCGATCCCGACACCTCGGCACGGGTTTTCCGCGAGCTCATCGACCTGATCCAGCACACCGGCGTGGCCGCTCTGATCGCCACCCACAACCTGCAGCTTGCCAGGAGCATGCATCGCGTGCTGCGCCTGGAGAATGGCCTCCTGCACGAGACCCGTCCGGCCGACGTCGTCTAGGAGCACCCGTCAGCCCGGTCCAGGCCGCGAAGTCGCGCCCGCTGCCAAACAGCAGCGGATCGGGCAGCAGGCAATCGATCGCGCTCGCCCCTATCGGTCCAATCGTCGGTGCACGCATGAGACGCCTCGCCCGCTCGCTCCCCTTGACGCCGGCCGCGATCTGCCCATCCATGCGGCGCACGACCGCGTCGCAGCTCTGCCATTGCCCGGCCAATTCCGCGAGCACCGGATCGTTCGCGGTGGGTACCGGATAGTCTCGGCTGCGCCTCGACTTCCGGGATGACGGATGTGGATAGGCGCGTTACCAGGCGCGGCGCGGGCCGGTGTCGATGTGGAAGATACCGCCGCCGTAGTGCTTCAATCCGCCGATGAACCTGTGGCTGTTCAGGAACGCGAGCACCGTGCGCGGGTTGCCGCCGATGCGGAAGTCGGCGGCGTTGCCGCTCAGATGCTGGGAGTGCTTTGCGCCGCCGACCCTGGCGTTGTGCTCACGGCTACGACACGTCGAATTGACGGTGACGGGACCGAAATTTGCCGCCACTTCGCCGATGACGCGACGCAGAGTGGTGTTGAGGCACGCCGACGAGGCCCGCCAGCTGACAGTCCGACCCGTCAGACCGGAACCAAGCCCATCAGGGTGCCCGATCTCGGGGTCAAGACTCGCGAGCTGAACGCCGCGAGACCTGCGACGCGACCGCTGCCGCTCCTCCTCAGACGCCGGCGTAGCGTCGGGGTCGACAGCTGTTGCCCTATCCTTCGAACGTGAGGGTGCGGTTGGTCCAAGCGCGATCCGTTTGTCGGAGGCCGGAGCAGGCGATTGAGCCATCGCCTGACCGTTTATTGCGGAACCTAGTGGTGTCGGCAGGTCCACCATGAAGACGCTCGTGAAGGCGGCGCCCAGGAGCAGGAAAGCCGTTCGCGCCGCCCGCTGCAGTCTTCTTCCCCCAATGCTCGTTTTGGTTTCGGGATGATTGATAGCCTGGTCCACTGTGGCAAACTCCCAACGGTTCAGCTCGCGTCGGGTGACGCGGCATGCACAAGTGCATCGATTGGTCTGCTAAGCGGGGAACGTCGCTGGTTCGGCACGCTTAGGAGTGGCCGTGCCCCGACCTTTGAAATCGTCGGGCCCTGGCCGAGTGGGCAACCCTCTTCCAGGTCGATCGCCCGCAGCGATGCGTAGATGGCGAAGTTGCCGTCGCCGCGCATTCCCCGATTCGGGGGAGACTTTCACGTTGACCGCCCTGTCATCCCCGCCAAGCAGTCTCGCCCAAGGGCGGCTGCGCCGCATCGGGATCTGCGGCAAGGTGCGCCGTTGTTGTGTCCGATCGCGGACAGCCTCGGCCAAAGCCTCGGCTTCCGGGGTGACGGGTAGATCGAGGTTGCTGGCACGCCTCTCGCCGTCGTATGCGTCCGGCAAGACTAGCCAGCGAGAGGGACCCGAGCCGGAATGCCCGACGTAACCTTGGCACAAGTCGCCCTCTTCCTCGGAGCCGCTGTCGTCGCCGCTCCGCTCGCAAAGCTGCTGCGCATCGGCAACGTGCTGGGCTACCTGCTGGTGGGTGTGCTGATCGGACCGTTCGGCCTCCGCCTGGTAGCCGACGTGACGTCGGTGCTGCACTTTGCCGAGTTCGGCGTGATCATGCTGCTGTTCGTGATCGGCCTGGAGCTGCGGCCCAAGCGCCTCTGGGCCATGCGCACGGCGATCTTCGGCCTGGGCAGCGCGCAGGTCGCGCTGACCGGCATCGCTCTGGCGGCTGCGGCCGCGGCGTTTGGCCTTGCCTGGCAGGCGGCGCTGTTTGCGGGCCTGGCGCTGTCGCTCTCGTCCACGGCCTTCGCCTTGCAGGTGCTCGAGGAGAAGGGCGAGCTGGCGCTGCGCCACGGCCGCCTGGCGTTCGCCGTGCTGCTCTTCCAGGACCTGGCGGCGATCCCGTTGATCGCTCTGGTGCCGCTGTTCGCCGTCGCCGCGGGAACAGCGGCGCAATCCATGGAACTCACCTCGGCGGTCAAAGCGATCGGCGTCATTCTGGCTGTGGTGGTGGTGGGCCGCTACGTGCTCGACGGCGTCTATCGCCTGGTCGCGCGCACCCGGGTGAAGGAGGCGATGACGGCGAGCGCGCTGCTGACCGTTGTGGGCGTGACGCTCGTCATGCAGCAGGCCGGGCTTCCGGCTTCGCTCGGAGCGTTCATTGCCGGCGTGCTGCTGGCCGACTCCGACTATCGGCACGAGATCGTGGCCGATATCGCGCCGTTCGAGGGCCTCCTCCTCGGCCTATTCTTCACGGCGATCGGCATGTCGCTCAACCTCGGCCTGATCGCGCAGAGCCCCAACCTCGTGCTCGCCATTGTCGCCGGCCTGCTGGCGATCAAGGGCATCATCCTTTTCGTTCTGGGGCGGCGGCTGGGCCTCGAATCGGGCCCGGCGCGCCGTCTCGCGCTCGCCCTTTCCCAGGGTGGCGAGTTCGCATTCGTGCTGTTTGCGGCCGGGACGACAACAGGCGTGCTGGAAAGGCCGGTCGCCGACCTGCTCTCGGTCGCCGTCACGCTCTCCATGGCCGCAACGCCGCTCCTGCTGGCGATCGACGAACTCATCACGCCCAAGTCCGTGCCGGCACGCGCGTTCGATGAGCTCCCCGACAAGGATGGCCACGTCGTCATCGCCGGCTTCGGCCGTGTCGGCCAGATCGTCGCCCGCATCCTGAGCGCCAAGCGCATCCCCGTCACGGCGCTGGACTCCAACCCCGAGCAGGTAGACTTTGTGCGCAAGTTCGGGGCGCAGATCTACTATGGCGACGCCAGCCGGCCGGAAATCCTCGAAGCCGCGCAGACCGGCAAGGCCCGCGCCTTCGTGCTTGCCATCGACGACGAGGAGGCCTCGGTGCGTGTCGCCGGAATTGTGCGCAGCAATTATCCCGACGTACCGATCTACGCGCGCGCGCGCCATCGCCGGCATGTGCATCGGCTGATGGACGAAGGCATCAAGGTGATTCGCCGCGAGACGTTCCTCTCCTCGCTCGACTTGACGCGGGAGGTGTTGCGCGGGCTCGGCCTGCCAGAGCGCGAGGTCCGCTATGCGGTGGATACCTTCCAGGTCATGGATCGCCGCCGGCTCTATGAGGACTATAAGCACTACACCGATCTGGAGAAGCTGCAGGCGCGCGCCAGGAGCTACGGCCAGGAGCTCGAAGAGCAGTTCGCCAAGGATGCGGCGGAGCAGGCGAAGGCCGCCGAGCAAGCCCCGAAGGTTTGATAGGCGGGGCCGCGATTGGGCGGGAGAGGAGGCGCATGACTACGCAACGACGAACCGCGAACTTGCGATGTCTGCCGGCAATTGGCGGTGTGCTCGCCATGTTGTGGATTGCTCCGGCCGCAGCGGCGCAGGTCGCCGAGGCGCAAAAAATCGGCCCGGAGCTCGCCGCCCGCCTCACGCCGGCGCAGCAGCAGGCCTATCTCTCCTATCGCACCGCGCGCAGCGGCTACGAGCGGGAGCATCGTGCGTACTGGCGCAAGGTGGAGGCCAAGCGCGACGCGCGCAGGGCTAGGCGCATGCTCGGCCAGGCGTTTGAGGCCGAAGACTATGTCGCCACACACCCGCTCAAGTACCAGGGTCCGGAGCTGCCGCCCGACATCGCCAAAATCGTGGCCGAGGTGAAGCCGGCGCCACCTGAGCGGCCGCTCCCGTCGGTGGCCGACTTCCTGACACACGCGAAGAAGCAGTTCGGGTTCGTGCCCAAGCGCACCACCGAAAAGGAGTTCAAGCGCCGCTATGCGATCGAGTCGCTCAAGGCCGGCCTGAGCAAGGATCAGGTGGTTCGCATCTATGCGCTAGAGACTGGCGGCCTCGGCACCTACGACATGCAGTCCGGCATCAATCCGGTCACCAGGCAGGGCAAGCCGATTTCGTCGGCCCTGGGCTACGCCCAGCTCCTCCACGCCAACTCGACGGGCGTGCTGGTCAAGCACGGCGAAGCCTTCGCGCAGCGCCTCACAAGCATGGCCGCCGCACCCGGCACAACACCCACGCGCGCAGCCGAGCTGAAAGCCAAGGCCGCCATTCTGGGGAAAATGCTGCGCAAGGCCCGTTCGGTGCCCAACCAGTGGAGCGACCACCAGCGCTTTGCCATGACCCCGCCGGGCCTCGGCATTCATGCGCTCAACCTCGACGCCGACGTGGGGCCGTGGCTGCAAGTGCTCAAGCTCAAGTCCCTCAAGGACAGCGCGGCCGCTCACGGCCGCCCGCATCTCAGCGGCGCCGAGATCGAGCTGATGAACCTGGCCGGTCCCGGCACCGGACTCGAGATGATGACGCCGCTGGGACGGCAGATGCCGACCTCCAACTTCTTCAGCGAGGGGGGATATGCCCGCAACCCGATCGTGCGCGAGAGGACGGCGGCGGAGCTGCTGGCCGCGCTCGACGCGCGCATGGAGGTCCACCTCAAGAAGGCCGGCTCCATCGAGTTCGCCCAGATCTTCGACGAGGTCGCGCGGCAGCGCTGAGGGCAGCGCCCCAACGTCCGTCATCATGGTTGTGGTGCCGTCTCGATCGTGCCGGGCCGAAGTCGAGCAACAGTGAGGCAATTCCGGCTCGCGTTCATGGCAGGAAGCCGGCCAGCCTCGGTAGCCAGAGGCTGATGCTGGGGAAGTAGATGCACAGCATCAGGCCGAGCACCTGCAGGGCGACGAACGGGTACATGGCGTTGAACACGTCGCTCATGTTTACCCCCGGCGGGGCGGTTCCCTTCATGTAGAACAGCGTCGCCCCGAATGGCGGCGTCATGAACGCGGTCTGCAGGTTGACGGCGACCAGCGTGCCGAACCACGTCATCAGGGCGGCGTTGCTGCCGAGATGGTCGGAGAAATCGAACTTCGCCAGGATCGGCCCGAAAACGGGGAGCACGATCAGGCAGATCTCGATCCATTCGAACGGAAAGCCGAGCAGGAACACCAAGACCATGACGAACGCGAGCATCTCCCACTTCGTGTCGATGCCGAAATAGGCGAGCGTCGAGATCATCAGGTCGTCGCCGCCCAGCACGCGGAACACATAGGAGAACCCGGTCGCGCCGAGGAAGATCATGAACACCAGACCGTTGGCGCGGCAGGACTGGTAGATCGCCTCGTTCAGCATCTTGATCTTGAGGCGGCCATTCAGCGCGGCGATGAGCATCGAGCCGAGCACGCCGACGGCGCCACTTTCCGTTGGCGTGGCCCAGCCGGCAAAGATCGATCCGAGCACGATCACCAGCAGCGCAGTCATCGGAAACAGGCCGCGCCAGAGGGCCAACCAGAATTCGCCACGGGTCTGCGGCCCATACTCGGGCGGCAGCTTGGGCGCCGCGCCGGGCTTCAGAACGGCGACGGCGATGATGTAGACCAGGTAGAGGCCCGATAGCAGGAACCCCGGCATGATGGCGGCGAGAAACAGGTTGCCTGCCGAGGTCGCCAGCATCTCGGCCATCACCACCAGCATGATCGCCGGCGGAATCAGGATGCCGAGCGTGCCGGCCGAGGCGATGGTGCCGATGGCCAGACGCTTGTCGTAGCCCGCCGCCAGCATCTGCGGCAGGGCGATCACCGACAGGGTAATCACCGCCGCCCCGACCACGCCGATCGGCGCCGCCAGGATGGTGCCCATCACCATCACGGAGACCGCCAGCGCGCCCGGGCATCGCCTCAGGAGGACCTCGGTCGCGCTCAGCATGTCCTTGGCCGAGCCGGATCGCTCCAGGATCGCGCCCATGAAGATGAACATCGGGATCGACGCCAGGACGGGATCGTTGGCGACCCCGCCCCACATGCGCGACACGATATCGGAGAGACCGATCAGGTTGAACGTGCCGAGCCACACACCCACGAGCGCAAAAAAGAGCGCCAGGCCGCCCATGATGAAGGCCACCGGATAGCCGATGAAAATGAAGAAAAACATCGCCACGAACATGATCAGGGCGAGGTTGTCGGCCAGCCAGACAAGCACGATGGTTTTCCCCGGTTTGGACTAGACGTCCGTTATGACATGGCCGATTTGCAGATTGACTTCCCGCTCCGACTTTCCGCCGAACAGGAAGACGATCACGCGGAGCAGCACGCTGAGGATGCCGAATACCACCAGCCACAGGCCGGCGGCGTAGACGCCCTTGATGATCCAGCGGTGGGTCAACCCGACCGTGCTGTCGGACCGCTCGCCCAGCTGATAGGACGCCGCGACGAAATCGAGGCTGTAGTAGGCGACGATCGCGATGTAGGGCAGCGCCAGCACCAGGCAACCGCCGAGCTCGATCCAGGCTCTGCCGCGATACGTCATGTGCTCGGTAAAGGTATCGACGCGCGGATGCGCGTTGATGGCGTAGCAGTAGCCCATCCACAGCGAGAAGATGGCGGCATGGAAGTGCCACTCCAGCTCCTGCAGCTTGGTGTAGGGTAGCGGCACACCGAACTTGCGTGCGATGACATCGAAGGTGGTGACGCACGCCATGATGACCAGCAGCCACCCGGAGGCCAGGGCGATCCATTCGAGCAGCCGGCGCAGACCTTCCGACAGTTTCAGCAGGGCGCTCATCGTATCCACCTCGCGCCGCGGGCCGCTGCGGCCCTGGCCAACGTCGCCAAGCCGCGATTCGCCCGCCCCACGCGCCGGATGAGATGTGGAGCGCATGAGCAGCAGGGGTATTGCACTGTTTGGTTGTCCCGTGGGCTGGAGCGAGAACCCCTCGCTAGCGCGGGCCGGCGCAGCACTGAGCTGCGCCGGCAGCCGACTACTTCTCGTTCAGGTAGGTCGCCTTCAGCTCCTGCGAGGTGCCCCAGACGGCATACCGCCTGCGGAAGTCGAAGTAGTGGTCGGCAATCTTCTTGAAGAGCGGGTCTTTCGCCGACTCTTCCTTCAGCACATCGACCCATGCCTTCTCGAAGGTGGCCAGGTCCTTGTCGCTCCAGCGCTTGATCTGCACCTTGTGCTTGTCGCGCATCTCGGCCATGGCATCGAACTGCATGGCCTCGGTCTCGGCGTAGGTGTAGGCAATCTGGGCCTGCCCCGCGACCTCGACCATCGCCTTGTATTGGTCTGGAAGCGCATCCCACGCCTTCTTGTTCATGAGGAAATGGCTGCACGAGACCTGCTGGTGCCAGCCGGGGAAGTAGTTGAACTTGGCGATCTGATGGAAGCCGAGATTGATGTCCATCTTCGGCATCGAGAACTCGGTGGCGTCGATCACGCCGCGCTCGAGCGCCGGATAGATGTCGGCGGCCGCCAGCAGCTGCACAGACACACCGAGCTTCGCCATCACCTGGGCGCCGAGCCCGAAGAAGCGCATCTTCAGCCCCTTCAGCTCATCGAGCGACTTGATCTCCTTGCGGAACCAGCCGGAAGTCTCCGGGCCGATGCAGAAGCAGTCCTTCGCAACCATGCCGTGCTTTGCATAGATCTCGTCACGCAGCTCGTTGCCGCCGCCGAACCACTTCCAGGCCAGGAACTCGCCGACGCCGGGGCCGAAGGGCACCGTCGTGAAAAACGCCAGCGAGGAATACTTGCCGGTGTCGTAGCCGGGGGTGGTCCAGCACGACTCGATCGATCCCCTGGAGACGGCATCGAAGCATTCGAGCGGCGGGATCAGCGCGCCGGGCTCGTAGAACTTGATCTCGAACTTGCCGCCGGACATGCGCTCGATGTCCTTGGTGAAGCGCACGCCCGAAGGGCCAAGATGCGTGAGCGTGCTGCCGAAGGCGCTCTGCATTTTCCAGCGGATCTTTTCCTGGGCCGTAGCCTCACTCGGCATCGCGGTGAGGCTCGCGGCGGACACGCCTAGGGCCACCACCGCGCCCAATGGACCCAGTTTCAGCAGACTTCTCGACATGGGCGTTTCTCCCTGTTTTGCCCTTCTCAAAACAGGGGCACACTGGAGCGCGGGTTCTTTTGCGCTCCACGGGTCCGCGCGTGCATCACGACGGCACGGCTGTTGGGGCTCACGTGCTTCTTGTTGCCGCCTCGACGCACGGCATTGACGGACCTAGCGGTGCCCCTGTGCCAGCAACGTGGCATGGGGCCGGATCACTGTCAAAGATTGTCACAACGGAGGATTAGGCACCGCGGAAGTTCATGCGAGCGCCAACCATGGACGTGGTAGCCGGCCGGCAGCGCTGGGCATTGTTAGCGCGGGATCGCTGCCAGCCTGGAAATGTCCGCCTCGATGCCGTCGACCCTCGGTCCCCAGTCGAGGTCCGCCCGAATACGCCGTCCCCGCGTGCGGGCATTCGAAGAATACGTCCATAGCGCGCGAGGTCCCCAGACTTTGATGGCGTCGTCGAAGGCCCAGGTGCCCGCCGGAACGCCCAGCTCGCGACCGATCATGGCCGCCAGCTCACCCCAGGCGATCTCACCGTTCTCGGGGTAGTAAAGCGCGCCCGCCTGCCCCTTGGCCAAGGCAGCGGCATAGGCCTCGGCGATGTCGTCGACGTGCGCATGGCTCCAGCGTGCCAGCCCCGGGCCGACGTAGCGCGCAACGCCATGCTGGCGCGCATCGCTGACAAGGTGGGGCAGCTGCACGCTCTCGCGCCCGGGCCAAGCGGGCGTCCCATAAATGAGAGGGCAGCAAATCACCATGGTGCGGCTGCCAGCTGCCGCCGCGCCCCTCACCGCCAGATCGATGGCATGCCGGGCCGCCCGTTGAGGGATCGGCTCGAAGACAGTGCTCTCGTCGATGATGGCGCCGCCGCCCGCCCCTACAGCCAAGTCCGCGCACACGCTGATGCCGCTGGTGTGGATGAAGGTCTTGCCGGTCCCCTCGATCGCCCGAAGGATTATCTGCACACCGGCAGCATGATCCGAGTCTGCGGCGTTGATCACTGCTCCGACTGGCTCGATGGCGCGGGCCAGACCTCGCGCATCGTCCAGCGAGCCGGTGCAAATCGAGAGGCCCGCCTCCTCCAACCGACCGGATTTGGCGGGATCGCGCACCAGAGCGCACACGGTGAGGCCCTCTCGGATGAGCCTGAGCGCCACGGCCCCGCCGATGAAACCCGAGGCGCCAATGACGAGAACGCGCATGGCCGAAACAACCCTGTTGGCGAACGACACATTCCGATGCCACTCATCTTACGAACTGCAGATTCGAAAGGATACTGATCTTACCGAGTCAGTTAGGACGCCACAGTCGAGGTACTTTTATCGTCGCTAACTCTCCGAACGAGACCACACGCATCTTCAACACCGCCACGGGGGCGCGAGACCGCCGTTCTCAACACACTGAGGAAGTCGTTGCCGCTGCCTTCAGGCGTGCCCCTCCCAGCCACAGTCGACGGCGCCGATCCGAGCCGAGAGAAGATCGCCCAGGCCATCGACTTGAGCCGCATTCCGCGTCGAGGCTGGTGGTGCTGCGCACAGCAGGTTCATGGTACGCGGGCGGGTGGGGCAGCCTATCCCTTCCGTCCCTGATACTTGTCGATCGCCGCCTGCACCGCCGCCCGCGATTGCGCTCCGGCGGTGGCGTACTTGGCCTTGGCGTCGTCGTAGCTCGATTGGCGCAGCTCGTTGGCGTTGCGCTGGAAGTGCGGGTGAACGTAGCGCGCCATCAGCTCGTAGCTCTTCAGCGTCGCCGGCCAGTCCGCCCAGTTGTGTGCCAGCAGCAGGACCGCGCCGAAGCCGCCGTTCGAGCCTTTCCAGAGCCGTTCGAAGTGGCGGATGCAATCGTCCGGCGTGCCGATGCAGGCGAGGCCGGAGGACACCAGATACTCCGCCGGATCGCCCGTGACATCGGGCGGGACGATCGGGAAGGTCGCCACTTCGGCGAAGTAGCGCCGGAAGTCTTCCAGGCCGAATGCCATGTCGCGGCGCGCCTCTTCGCGCGTCTCCGCCACGTGGGCGAAGGTGACGATGCGCCACTTGGCCCGGTCGGGCGTCTTGCCGCCGGCGCGGGCCGCCTCCTCGTAGACGCCCCAGTTGCTGGCGTGGGCTTTCAGGGCGTCGTCCGACGTGCCGCCGATCGAGAGCATGCCGATGCCGTGCCTGCCGGCCTGCAGGGCCCCGGTCGGGGACCGCGCCGAGGCGACCGCCATTTCCATCATCGGCTGCGAGTAGCTCTTGAGCTGGAGGCGCGCTTCGCGCAGATCGAACCAGTCGGTCTTCCGGGTGACCCTGCGGCCCTGCATCAGCTCCATGATGACTTCGAGCGACTCGTCGAGCTTGCGCCGCTGGTCCTCGGCCTCGAGACCGATCTTCACCGCGTCGTAGACGAGCGAGCCCGGCCCGACGCCGAACATCGCGCGCCCGCGCGTCATGTAGTCGAGCTGCATCAAGCGTCCGGCCAGCGTGAAGGGGTTGTGGTAGGGCAGCGAGACGACGCCGGTGCCGAGACGGATGTTGCGGGTGCGCTCCGCCGCCGCCGCGATGAACAGCTCCGGGCAGGCGATGATCTCGAAGCCGGCCGAGTGATGCTCGCCGATCCACGCTTCGTGGTAGTTGAGCCGGTCGAGGTGGACCAGCAGCTGCATATCGCGTTCGAGCGCCAGCAATGGATTCTCGCCGAGGGGATGAAAGGGGGCAAGAAAAACACCGGTCTTCAGAAATCTCTCGTTCATGGCGCGGCCTTCGGGGATGTTTGGCTCCGATGGTAACGATAGCCGGTCGATTGACAAAGCGGGCAGCAGGCCGGTGAAGAGATCGACCGATGCCTAACGGCCGCCCTGCAGGCGCAGCCCCGCGGGCAGGGGATAGCCGCGCAGGAACTCCTCCGCCGGCATCGGCCGCCGGCCCGCGCGCTGCAGCTCCACCAGCTCCACCGCGCCCTCGCCGCAGGCAACCGTTGCAGATGCACCGAGGACCGTTCCGGCCGGCCCCGCTCCATGCGCGAGCCGGGTGCGCAGGACCTTGATGCGCTTGTCCCCGGCCGCGAACCAGGCACCGGGCACGGGCGACAGGCCGCGGACGTGATCGTGCACCTCACGCGCGGTGCGCGCGAAGTCGATGCCGGTCTCGGTCTTGGCGACCTTGGCGGCATAGGTCACGCCCTCTGCCGATTGCGGTACGCATGCCAGAGCGCCTCGTTCCACATCGCCGAGCGCGCGCAGCATCAGCGCTGTGCCACGTTCCGCGAGCACGTCGTGCAGCTCGCCCGCGCTCATGTCCGATCCGATCTGCACCGGCTCGGCGAGGCAGACCGGTCCCGTGTCCAGGCCTTCGTCCATGCGCATGACGGTCGCTGCCGTCACCGCATCCCCGGCTATGATCGCGCGTGCGATCGGCGCCGCGCCGCGCCAACGCGGTAGTGCCGAGGCGTGCAGGTTCAGGCACCCGGCACGGGGAGCCACCAGCACCGGCCGCGGCAGGATCAGGCCATAGGCCACGACCACGCCCACGTCCGCCCCGTGACTGGCGAAAAGCTGCTGCTCGTCCTTGTCCGTGAGCGTGCGTGGCGTATGCACCGGGAGCCCGGCACGCTCGGCATGGAGGTGTACTGGTACCTTGCGCTCATCCATGCCGCGGCCGGCCGGCCGCGGGGCGCGCGTATAGACGGCGGCGACCTGGTGACCCGCCGCGAGCAGGCCCACAAGCATCGGCACGGCAAAATCGGGCGTGCCCATGAAGACGACGCGCAGCATAGTTGGGGTCAGACCCCTCGCCTCCCAGCTTGCAGCTTGAACGTTACGCCGACGCGAGGGGTCTGACCCCGCCCGAGCCCTACTGCTCCGGGGTCAGACCCGCAGGGTCCGACCCCCTTTCGGCCTTGGCCTGTTTCTTGAACCTGCGCACGATGATGTCGCGCTTCAGCCTGGAGAGGAAGTCGATGATCAGCCGGCCGTTGAGATGGTCGATCTCGTGCTGGACGGCGGTGGCGAGCAGCCCTTCCGCTTCCAGCTCCTGCGGCCGGCCCTCGCGATCGAGATACCGCACCCGCGCCGACGCCGGCCGCTCGATCTCGATACGGACATCGGGGATCGACAGGCAGCCCTCCTCGTGCAGGCGCAGCTCCGACCCGAGCTCCAGGATCTCCGGATTGATCAACACCAGCGGCCGCCGTTCGTCCTCGTCCTTGGCGGTATCCAGCACGACCAGCCGCCGCGGCACGCCCACCTGCACCGCCGCCAGCCCGACGCCGGGCGCCGCATACATCGTTTCCAGCATGTCGTCGGCGAGCGCCAAAAGCTCCGCGTCGACACGCGTGATGGGCGCGCTCTTCTTGCGCAATAGCGGGTCGGGCAGCGTGATGATCGAACGCGCGGTCATGGCGCTGACATAGGGTGACCCGCGGGCGGGGTCAATTGGCTTTGACGGAGGGGCGCCGCTCTCAGGGCCTGGCGTAGGCGGGTAGGCCGCAATCCGGCGCCAGCCGCATTGCGCCGAACTTCGGTGAGAGCCTGCTGGGCGGTGCATGGTTCCCGGCCTTGTCCCGCTCGTGCCCTGCGGGCGCCCGCGGCGCCGGGATGACGAACGCGGGGCCCGTTTGCTCCGCCAGCAACGCCAGACCGTGAACCGCAAGCTCGATGGATTGCGCCCTTGTACTCCAACGCTCCCACGCTTCGTCATCCCGGCGCCGCTCGCAAGCGAAGCGCGCGAGCGGGAAAAGGCCGGGACCCAGTCCACGCTGCCGCCTGTTCTCGGATGCAAGCGAGAGCAATCGAGCGGCAGCCGATATTGCGCCGATCAGCGCGCCCGCTTGTGGAAGCGCGCGACGCGCCTCCCCGGCTATTGCCAGCTGCAACGTCGGTCGGTCGGCCCCAGGTTGGTGCAGGTGAGTTTCCCGTAGGGCGTATCCGAACTTACGGTCTGACCGCGTCGAATCTCGCCGCGCGTCCAGATCTTCGATGAGTATCGCAGCGCATCCGGCCGTGCCTGGTTTGGGGCCTTCTTGGGCGGTAAGACCGGCGGCGGAGCAACCTTTGCGGGGCGTGCGGCCGAGGCCTCGTCGAGCAGGGTTCTGGCAACCCGGAAGCCGTGTTCATCAGTGCGGACCCCGGTCCACTCCCCTACGCGGTTGGCAGAGCGGAGGAAGACTTGGTGGCTGCTCACCCAGGAACCACCGCGCAAAACGCGCCGAGACCCGTCGCCGCCCCGCCATAACGATCCATCTTGTGGTGCCCCCAGATAATTTCGATGCCAATTGTCGCCACACCATTCCCACACGTTGCCGTGCATATCATGGAGGCCAAATTTGTTGGGCTTGAAAGCGCCGACCTCGACTGACCTGCCGGCACTGGCGTAGGCGCCTTCCGAAAACTGCGCTTGGCTCTTGGTTATTGTGTCGCCGAAAGCAAAACTGGTGGCGGAGCCGGCGCGCGCGGCATACTCCCATTCGGCTTCCGTCAACAGCCGGTAGATCTTGCCGGTCTTGCTAGAAAGCCATGCGGCGTATTCTTGTGCATCGTTCCACGAAACGTTGATCGCTGGCCGCCGACCCCTGCCCCAACCTTGATCGCTGGGAGTGCGGTTGCCCGCGCAGCCGCCGTCGGCCACGCAGGCGTCCCACTCGGCGAAAGTCGCCTCGAACTTACCGACTGCGAACGGCCTTGCGATGATCACCCGATGCCGCGGCGCCTCTCCGCGGTAGTCCTCAATGCGGTGCTGCTTCACAAGAGCGGCGATTTCTTCAGGGCTCGAGCCCATCATGAAGCTGCCAGCCGGGACCACGACCATCTCGGGGCAGTTGTCGCATTCCCTGAAGCTGTCCTTGGGCCGCAGCGCTTGCTCCTCGGCAGGGGTGAGCGGCTTCGCTGCCCGCGCGGGCGGGACGGCGCCCACCGCCGGTTCCGGGCTCGGGGCCGGAACTGGCGTCGGCGGCGGTGCAGTCACAGGTGGCGGCTCCGGTTTTGGCGCAGGCGGCGGCACGACGAGCGCCACCTGCTGCTTCTTCAGCTCCTCGATGCGTGCCTCCGCCAGGCGGTCGAAGACCGGGTTGGCGGCGCCGTACTGCCGTTGGAACGCCTCCAGCGCGGCGATGCTGGCGCTGTCTTTGACGGCGGCCCAGGTGCGCTGAGCCTCGCTCGGCGGCTGGACGGGCGCCGGCGGGGCGGCGACTGCCGGCAGCGGCGGCACGAGGAAGATCTCCTTGTCGCCGAGCGAGTGGTACTCGGCCGGCTGCTGCGAGCCGCCCGTCGCCGCCAGCACGTCGCTGCGCACGCGCCGGAACAGCAGGTTGATCTCAAGGCCCGCCGTGGCGATGTGCTTCAGGAGCGCCGCCGTGTACGGGCTGTGCCGGCCCTTGCCGTCGTCGGCGGTGGTGCCCTCCTTGGCCGCAAAGGCCACGAGCGTGTTGCCCTCGGGCTCGACGCGCACGAGCCCCCGGCCGTGGCTGCGCTTGGCGCCGCCGAGCTGGAAGATGTTGTTGCGGCAAGCGTCGAGAATGACGAGCTTGAGCCTCCTCACCCCGTCGAGCTGCTCCAGCACCGCATCGAGCGGGATGGCCTCCAGCGCCAGCGCGCTGGCCCGGGGCAGCGTGGCATCCACCGGGATCAGGAAGTTCTTGCCGCCGACCTCGGTGCCGTGGCCGGCGAAGTAGACCACCCCGAGCTCCGCGCCCGAGGCCTCGCGCGACAGCTCCAGCAGGGCGGCGCGGAAGGCCTCCGCCCCGAGGTTCTTCCTGAGTATCACCTTGTCGAACTTGAGCCGCTTCTCGAACGCCTCGGCCACGGCCGCGGCATCGTTCACCGGGTTCTGCAGCGGCCCCACCTTGTAGTCGGCATTGCCGATCACCAGAGCCACGCGCCTCGCCTCGGCCGGGCCGCCATGCAGGCCGGCGATCACGCAGCAGGACACCGCGAGCAATCGAATGAAGCTCTGCACCATGCGCCCCTCCCCGACAGCACCAGCACAATGCCCGAACCGGCATTCTCCCTGTCATACCGGCCGAGCCCGCCAGGGCGAGAGCCGGCACCCAGGGCCAAGACCTCCGCGCTCGCCTCGCGGGCCCTGGGTCCCGGATATTTCGCTTGCCGCGAAATTCCGGGATGACAGCGCGGCACAAACATCGCCGACGTCGGATAATGCCCGATCAGCCCAGCCCCTCCAAGCCTGTGCCCTCCAATCCGATTGCCGCCCCCTTCGAGGGTCCGGTCCGGCCAGGGACCCGACGCCGCTTGCCGCCGCCTCGCGCTTGCGGCAATAGTCGCCGCAACACGTCGCGCAGGATGCGATTTTCCATGCCACCCCAATCCGCACCGTTGATCCTCGGCTGGGAGGAGTGGGTCGCGCTGCCCGAGCTCGGCCTGGCAGCCATCAAGGCCAAGGTCGACACCGGCGCGCGCACCTCGGCGCTGCACGCCTTCTATGTCGAGCCGTTCGGTCCCTCCCGGGCGCGCAAGGTGCGGTTCGGCGTGCACCCCGTGCCCCGGCGCGACGACGTGGCCATCGAATGCACCGCCCGCCTGGTCGATCGCCGCGAGGTGAGAAGCTCCAACGGCGAGCGCGAGCAGCGCTACGTGATCGAGACGCCGATCCGCATCGGCGAGCGGCAATGGCCGATCGAGGTCACCCTCGCCAACCGCAACATGATGAGCTATCGCATGTTGCTGGGCCGCCAGGCGATTTCCGGTGATGTCCTGGTCGATCCCTCCGCCTCCTTCCTGCAGCCCAAATTGCGCTACAAGCTCTACGAGCAGGCGCGGCGGTGAGCCGGGACGCCGCGGTAGCGGAGTTTGACAGCGATGAACTCATTGCGAGTGGCCGGGAAAGGAACCTCGGCGAACGGACGAGCTTACATTTTTCTGGCGATCCTCGTTGCGGGA
>Ga0247727_10002193_pt1 | contig 45012 bp, 34 predicted proteins | sample WisWelCaveWW1625_FD_202498 | JGI IMG/M metagenome (GOLD analysis project Ga0247727, IMG submission 202498) | Biofilm microbial communities from Wishing Well Cave, Virginia, United States - WW16-25 | ecosystem: Environmental > Aquatic > Deep subsurface > Groundwater > Cave microbial mat | place...
CGGAAGTGTATCCCGGGGGCGTGCGCATTCTCGCCGAGACCGCGGAAGAAGCCTCCGAGATCGATGCCGAGCGGGCCAAGCAATCCAAAGAGCGCGCCGAACGCCGCATTCACCAAGGCCGCAAAGATTCGGATGTGGAACGCACGCAGCTTGCGCTTGCGAGGGCAACGAACCGGTTGAAGATCGCGCAATTTTTGAAGGCATAAAGCCATCCTAGTTCTTCTCTTTCGGCTTCGTTATTTATACCCCTCCCCGATCGAGGGGTTTTTATTTTCGGCAAAAGAGCACGTTTTAAAGTAATGCGGAGTAATTCGCAAAGAAGCGGTTATTAAACTTTCTTCACGAATGCCGAAGTGTGCAGACAAAATTTCTGCGCGCTTCGGCATTTCTGTTTTTGGCAGGTATACTAGACGACAAGAAAGAATAGACTGGTCTCTCGTTTTTGGTTGCTGGTTAAAAGCAATGAGCGCCGAGCAACCAGCATCCAGAAAATTTCCTTCCGTAATTGCCTAGTATTGGGAGTACATAACAGCATGCGAGGGCGGTGGGAAAGAAAAATGTTCGCTTCGACAAGCAGACTCCAGCCTTGCGAAGGTTTTAAACCTTCGTAAGGCTCTCCAATAAGGACGACCATGAGTTTTCATGGAATAAAAAAAGATCGCGTTCAGGCTTGCACGATGTTTTACGGGCTTGCGTTCGCGCTGGGCCTTTGGTTCGGAACGTTTGCGCCGGCATTCACGCAGGAGAGCAACGTCTTCGACAAAGACAAGATCGTGAAGTATGACGAGCGGCTTAAGTTCTATCTCGATCAAGAGACCAAAGATTACCTCCTCGAGACCGCGGCGCAAGAGCGTTTGCTGTATGAGAACATCAAAAATCTCACCACGGAAATCAAGCAGCGCGGCCTCAAGGGCAATATCAAAGACGATGCGGGCTTCGGCCAAATTTACGGCGACATGCAGCGCCTCGTCGATAACTACGCCGCGGAGCTGGACGCGGTGCTTGCGATTCTTGATGAAATCAAATCACTCTCGCGCACGCTCGAACACGAGCAGCGCCAGGATTTGGTCGAACAATTCAGCACGGTGCGCGACAGCCTGACGACGGTGTTGGAAAGCCGCAAGCTGCAAAATAAAGCGCCCAAGACCGGCAGCTATAAAACCGCGCTCGTGCGCGAATACAACGTCGAAATCGATTCGCTGTTGCGCATCTACAAACGCCTCGAGAAGTTCGAGCGCGCGGCCACGACGCGCAGCGACACGGCCGCGGTGCGTTTGACCAAAGCGCAGAAGGACAAACTGCAAACCGTGCTCGCCGGCATGCGCACGAATGATTCCGGCCAAACTGCCGCTGCCTCGGCATACCTCAAAGAAGTTGACGGCTTCGTTGCGCTGCTGAATCAGCTCGAAAAAGTCGAGCGGCCCGCGCACGCGACTTTGGACAAAGCCATCGAAGTTGAAACGATGCGGCGGGAAATCATTGCGAGCCTGGATAAGAATCTGCTCGAGCTTTTTGGCTATCCCAATCTCGACACGAAGAATCAGGTCACGATCGCGCGGTCGCTGCAAACCTGGCGCGCCGACCGCGTGGCCGCATTCGAAGTGCGGCGCACGCAATATGCCATTCTCAAAAAGAATTTGATTCAAACCGGCGCGACAAAAGCGCGCGCGCGCATGCTCAATCGCGATCTCGCAGACGCGCTGCTCAATTATGCCGCGGAGCGTTATCACGCCGCGGAGCAGCAGCTTGCCACGATTCAAGAGGATTACGGCAAATATTTTTCGAATTGGGACGCCGTGCGCTTTTATCAAGCCGAGTGCGTTTATGCGCGCGGCGTTTTGAACGAAGCTTTCACAGCGCACGAGGGCGTGCTGCGCGATTATCCCGAAAGCAAGTTTCGCAATATGATGTTGCTGCGCCTCATCACCATCGCGCACGTGCTCAACCGCCCCGAGCCGTTTTTTGCTTACTATCAGCAATTGGAAAAAGCCGCGAGCGAGATTGAGCCGAAGATTTTAGAGCGCGCGCGTTATTTAGCCGGATACTACAACCTGAGCCTGGAAAAATTCGGCGCTGCGGATTCTGTGCTCGGCATGATCCCGTCCGACTCGAAGTACGGACTCGCGTCGCGTTATCTGCAAGGCCTGGCGCAAATCAATCGCGGCAATATTGCCTCAGCTTTGGTGTTGTTCAAAAATATCGTCTCGAAAGAATCTTTGCCGTGGTCCGATCCCGCAACCACGATGATTCGCAACAATGCGATGCTCAAGCTCGGGTTTATTTACTACGAACGCGGCGAGCTGGAAGAAGCGCTGAAATATTTCGAGCAAGTTTCGCGCGGCGCGGAGAACTATGATCAAACCTTGATGGGCAAAGCCTGGACGACGCTCAAGCTCGGCGAGGTCGATCAATCTCTCGCGCAGATTCAATCGCTCACCTCGGGCTTTCTGGTTTCGGATTATACTTATGAAGCGAAAGTGTTGAGCGCGCACTGCAAGCGTTTGCTCGATCAACCTGAGGCTGCGATGCGCGATCTGCGTTACGTGAGCAACGCGCACGGCATCTTGGAAACTTCGCGCGATTACAACGAAGAGCGTGCGCAAATCGTAGCACAGATGAACGAGCTGGAACGGATGGAGCGCGACGTCTTGGAAAAGCAGGATGCTTCGCTTTATGATCTCATCGCCAAGACCCGGCAAAATTTGCAAGCCACGTTGCTGAATCTCAATTATCGCGGCCCCAAAGGGGATATGCAGGGCGAAGAGTTCACGGAAGAGCGGCAAAAAATTCTGGAGCAATTGCAGTCGCTGGATGAAGTGATTGAAGACGCGCAAAAGATCGGCATGGCCGAGATCGCGCAGGAAGGCTTGCAACGCCGCAACCGCCTCATCAAAGTTTTGGAGAATTATCAGGCCGATCGCTCAATTGAAAAAGTGAATTATCTCGTGGAGTATCCGCTAGCCGTGAAAGAAAGCGGCGCGGAGTATCGCGCCGAACTAGTGGGCAATCTCATGGCGCACTTGGAGCGCGAGCAAGAAACCCTCAAAGCCGATATCGACGGCTTGCTTGCGCTGGCCGCGAGCTCCTCGAAAAAATCGACGAGCGTCACCGTCGATCTCAATATTCTGCAAGAAGATTTGCATAATCTGCGTCGGCGCATGGAGCGTTTTCAAACCTGGCTGGCAAGTTATGAAGTGGAAAAAGTCAGCAGCGACTTCGAGCGTTGGGCGGATTTTTCCGGCTTCGGCTTGAGCGATTTGGCCTTGCAAGAATTGGATCGCCGCGAGCAAAAGATCAACGCGGACTCGCGCAACTTGTCTTCCATCGACCAAGTTTTGCGCGACCGCCGCAGCGATCTGGAATTGCGCATCAAGCGGTTTGATGCCGAGATGAAGCGCATCGAAGAAGAGTTGTTGGAAGAGCAAGTGCGCCTGGACAAGCTCGAGCACGAAAAGTATTTTGAGAACGTTTATTTTGACAAATCCGAGTCGGAAGCGCCAAGCTCGAATACGACGGTTCCAAATGATTTTTCCAATGAATTGTTGCCTCCGGAATGAAAATGAAGTGATGGAGCGATGGATTCGTGGAATGGTGGAGTAATGGATTGATGGAGTGATGGACTACTGGAACGACGGAATTTTCATCGTTATAACACCCCAATGATCCAAAAATCTAACAATCCAGAAATCCAACAATCCAAAGATTCGACAATCCAAATTTAGAAAATGACACCTCAACCTCACCTCCGGCGCGAACGGGCTCATGCGGAGCGAGCCTATCCCGAACAGTCGGGACGCGATGCGCTCATGCTGGAAGTGTGTGCGAATCGAATGATTATCTTTTCGACTGACCTTGAGTATCGTAACCAGAATGACATCGACTCCCTTTGCCCATAACCGGAGCAGGCTCTTGCCCGGCCGGCGCCGAGCGCTTGCGTTTTTGCTCTTGCTCGCGCTGCTCTGCACGGCGGCGAGCGTAAAGCCCGGCATGGCGCAATCGCGTCCGGGAAAGAAGACGCAAAATTCCTCCGCACGCACGGTGCCCGTGGTGGGCGCGCAACGCGACTCCGTGCTGAAATCTTACAGCATCGACGATTTGCTCGAGTATAAAGATTTTTACGAGCGGCAGCGCGTGCGCATCGAAAGCGAGCGCGTGGCGCTGCGCGAGAAAGGCATTCGCGACATGGAAGCCTTTCTCGTCAATCATCCGGAAAGCAAAATCCTGGATAAAGTCATCGTGCGTTTGGCGGAGTTATATTATGAAAGCGCGCTGGAATATTACACGCTGAGCCAGGATCAATACAGCAAGCAACTCGAATTGCTCGAGGCGAGCCAGCAAGCGCCGCCGGAGCCGCGCAAAGATTACGGGCGCAGCTTGACGTTGTATCAACGCGTGATCGACGAATACCCGCAGAGCGGATTTCAAGATGATGCGCATTACAACGTCGCTTATTTAAAAGAAGACATGGGGCAGCGCGAAGAGGCCGTCGCGCTTTATGAAAAGTTCATCGCAGAATTTTCCGAGAGCCATTATTTGCCCGACGCGCTCTTTCGCATCGGAGAATACTATTTCAATCCCCCTTTGAACGATCTCGAACAGGCGATTCCGATTTACAAGCGCGTGCTGCAATATACCGAGAGCACGAAGTATGGCGAAGCTCTGTATCGCCTCGGCTGGTCGTATTACAAGATGAGCGAATACCCCGAAGCGATTTCTTACTTCACCTTGTTGGCCGACGACGTGAAGCGCTCCGCGGAGCTCGATCCGGAAAACCGCATCACCAACCCGGCGCTGGTGAATGAGTCCATCGAATACATCGGCATTTCGTTCCTCGAATACAAAGGCGTCAACGGCGTCGCGGACTATTTGTCGAAGCTCGGCGGCCGCGATTACGGCCTCGACATCCTCAAACACGTCGGCGATATTTATATGACGGTGAAAGAGGAATACGACAACGCGATTCACGCGTTCCGCTTGTTGTTGCAGCTTTATCCGCATTCCGCCGAGGCGCCGACGGGACGCGCGAAGATCGCGGAGTCCTATCGCGCGTTGGAGGAAGAAGAGCTGGCCTATTTGAATCGCGACACGCTGTTCATGGATTATCGCGAAGGCACGGCGTGGTGGGAAAAAAATACCAACGAGGACGCGCGCCTCAATGGCCGCAGCTTGGCGGAGCGCGCATTGCGGGAGAATATCAATTTGCTCCTGCGCCTCGCCGAGCAACAGAATGATCCGACGTACTACCAACAATCCGTCAAAGATAGCCGCAAGTATTTGGAGGCTTTTCCGAAAGACACGACCGCGGCGCAGATTCATTGGAACATGGCATTGACGTTGGACGCGCGCGTGCAGGCGGGCGACGAAGCTTACGAAGAATATCTCAAAATCAGCAATCAATATTGGGGCAGCCGGTTTCAACGCATGGCCGCGGAAAACGCCGTTGCGCTCGCGCAAGACTTGGCGCAAGTAGATACTGCGCACGCGAAGCCCGCGTTCCTGCCGTTGAATCTCGGCCAGATGAAAGACGTTGTGGAAGCCGATGAAGCGCAAGCACGTAAAGCTTTGCGTCTCGAACGCCTTCCGCTTTCGCCGGGAGAAGAAAAACTCGCGAAAGCGCTCGACAACTACGTTAAGCTTTTCCCGCATGAAATTTCCACGGCCGAACGTTTGGCGCAAGCCGGGGCGTTGCACTACAACAAGAACGACTTCACGCAAGCTTTGAAATATTTCAAAACGCTGTTGCGCCATTTCCCGGAAAGCCCGGATTTCGAGTATGCGCACTATCTCACGATGGAGAGCTACTTCGGCAAGCTCGATTATAAAAGCTGCGAGATCATCGCCAAGCGCATTCGCATCACCGGCGGCAATCCGGAGTTCGTCGCGAAAGCCGAGCAGCGTTTGGCGGAGGCGATCTTTTTGCAAGCCGAGGGTTTGGCCAACGCCGAGCAGCACACGCGCGCGGGCGAGGAATACCGGCGCGTGTATGAAGAAGTGCCGAAAGCCGAGTTTGCGGATTTGGCGCTCTTCAACGCCGGTTTGGAATTTGACAAAGCACGCGAGTATCGCCGCGCCGTCGAAACGTACACGATCATCAAAGAGAAATTCGAAAGCTCGCCGCACTATCTCGGCGCGCTGAACAATATGGCGTATGATTACGGCGAGCTGGAGGACCATCTCAATGCCGCGATCGCCTTCGAGCTGTTGGCGGATAAAGAGCCGGACTCTTCCAAAGCGGAAGTGAGCTTGTTCAACGCCAGCGTCTTTTCCGCGCGCGCCACCGAGTGGCAACGCGCCATTCGCGTCAACCGCAAGTTTGTCGACAAGTATCCCGGCTCCAAAGACGCCGACGATCTGTTCTACGACATGGCGAATTATCATTTGAAGCTCGACGATTTCGAGCAGGCCAACGAGGTGTATGGCGAGTACGCGCAAAAATTTCCGGACTCGCCGCGCACGGTTGAAACCTATTATCGCCGCGGCGAATACTATGAAGGCAAGAACGAGCTTGGCCTTTCGCGCGCTGAATATGGAAAAGCCCTCGGAAAGAGCGATGAGTTCAAGCAACGCCAGATGGATTACAATCCGTTTTTTTCCGCCGAGGCACTGTTCCGGCTTTCGGAGCTGAAGTATCGCAACTTTGCGCAGATTCGTTTTCGTTTGCCCAAATCGGCTTTGGACGAGAGCAAGGAGCGCAAGAAGAACGCGTTGATGGAGATCGTGGACGGATACACGCGTGTGACGAGCTATGGCACGCTGCGCTTGTATGAAGCCACGCACAAGATCGGCACGGCCTACGAAGAGTTCGCGCAAACCTGGGCGGATCAGGAAATTCCTGAAGTCGATGACACCCGCCGCATTGTGGCAAAAAAAGAGGTCAATCAAACCGCAACGCAGCTTTATGAGCGCGCGCTGGAATCGTACAAACATGGCGCGATCGCTTTGGCGCGCCTCGCGAATAGTTATAGCCTGCCGGATTCGGATTCCACGGCGATCGACCGCGACACGAAAGTGGCGGAGCAAGATTCCACGACGCAAGTGGCGTGGCGTTGGATCAACAAGAGCAAGGATAAAGTTTCCGAAACGCTCTACGACATTGCGGAGCTGAACCACGAATCCATGCAGCACTTGTTGAGCGCGCCGGCGCCGGAAAATCTCACGCGCATCGCCACGTTCGAATTTCGCAATCAACTCTTGAGCAAGTTTGTGAAACCCATCGCCGCGCAAATTCTCCATGCCCATCAACGCAATATTCAAGAATGCGATTCGCTCGGCATTCAAAGCTTGTGGATGGAGCAATCGCGCAACCGCATCGTGGAAACGAGCAATACGCTCGCGAAGGAATATGCGCAGCTTGCACAGCAAGGTTTCGCCTTGTATAACAGCGACCTCGACATCTACAAACGCGCCGTGTTGAGCAACGACATGCAGATTTTGGACTGGCAGGATGAGATGTCGAATGCCATAGATTTCAGCCGGAATTTTGCGCGAGCCGCATTGCGCGCTTATACCGAAACCTTGCAAGAGGCGCAAAAGGTCAATCTACCGCCCAAGCTTTTGGAGGAAACTACGGATCAAATGCTGGCGTTCGCTTTTCTCTCGTCGCGCACGTATGACTCGCTGGCCACCGTTGCCAACCTCGAGCGCCGCGCCTTTGAGGAGAAATTCAAACAAGAGGGCAAGCAGGAATTGCAGGATGCGGTTTTCGTTTTCGAAGATCAAGCGTTCGCGCTGAACGACGGCAAGAAGGAAGTATTGGCCACGGGCTTCGAGGCGATGCGCGCCTACGGGATTCGCAATACCTGGTCGGAAAAAATTACGCTCGCTTTGGTGCGCAGCGATCCGGTCAAATATGCGGGCGAGCTGGGCCTGGCGATCGCCGATACCACGATCGCGACGGACGTAAGTTGGCAAGCCGTGACGAAATATGTCGCGGGATGGGCCAACTCGGCGAGCACAAATATCGTTTGGCAACCCGCAAAATTCGTGAGTGCCGGTATACAATTCTCCGGTTATAAAGCGCAACGCTTGTGGGCGAATGAAGCCCCGGATTCGTTGCGCCTCGCCTCGCATGATTCCACGAATCATGCCGCCGGCACAAGCGCGCCGAGCAGCGTGGCGTACTTCCGCAAGACGTTCGAGATTCGCGGCCTGCCGGTGACGGCGCAAATTCAAGTGCAAGCCGACGACGCTTACAATTTGTTCGTGAACGGTGAATTCGTTTCGCAGCAATTGTCGCCGAATCAAAGCAGCCTCGCGGTCCACGTCCACGACCTCGTGAATTATTTGCAAACCGGCGCGAACGTCATTGCGCTGGAAGTGCGCGATACCGACAAAAGCGGCGGCGCGCTGGAGGCCGTGCTCTTCCTAAAAAGTTTGCCGGGCTGGCAACAGCAGAGTGAAACACCTCAGACCCCGAAGACCGAAGACGAGACGGATATTTTCAAGCGCGGGGTTTTGCCGAAGCAATGAATTTATCCGCTGCACTAGTGAAATGGCAGAATGATGGAACGATACTTTCAAACAAGCTCCGAGGTATGATCATGCGCAAATATGTTTTGATTTGTTTATTCGGATTAGCATGGGCTTCATGGGCGTGGGCGCAAGCTCCGTCACAATCCGCTCCGAGCGACACCGTGCGCGCAACCAAGCCGGTCGTGAACCAGCCGAATGCGCCGAATCAAAGTGGAGCTGCAACTCCGGCCGCGCCGGAGCAGCACGCCGGCGACGATTTTGATTTGGAGACTATCGAGATTCAAGCCGTCATCGAGAAGCCGAACGTCGACATCATTCCCAAACGCACGCAGCCGGAATGGGAAGAAACCCGTTTCATCGATCGCAGCTTTGAAGCCGAGCTGAAGCAGGCGCCTGAAAATTTGATGATCGTCGACGACGAATTGGATCGCGCGCAGAAATTGGACGCGCTGAAGAAAGCCGATCCTCCCAAGAAAAAATAGTTTTTGGCTCAATAAGACCTCACGTTTTCAAACGTACCAACCGTTAATCTCTGGAGACTTTTCATGGAAGCTTTTCTGCAGGAATTTATCAACTCCTTTCGCTGGGAAGATGATGGCTGCACGTTTATGTACGCCATCCTGATCGTCGGCGCGTTTGCCATCGCGATCGCAGTCGAACGTTTTTACTTCTTGATGGTGCGCTCGAACGTGAACGCGCCCAAGTTCATGTCCGAGATTCGCAAGCTGGTGAATGCCGGCGAGATCAAACAAGCGCTCGCGTTGTGCGACGCCGCGCCGCAAAAAGCTCTGCCCAAAGTCGTGGGCGCCAGCCTGCGCAAGGTCGCGGAAAACGAGCAAGTCGATTTTCGCGCCATTCAAAACAGTGTGGATGAATGCACGCTGGAAATCATTCCGGGCTTGCACCAACGCACCAATTATCTGTCGTCGTTCGCCAACGTCGCGACGCTGCTCGGGTTGATGGGCACGGTCTACGGGTTCATCATCTCTTTCAAGGCAGTGTCCGCAGCCGGTATCGATGCCGCGGAAAAAGCGCGCATGCTCGCCGCGGGCATCAGCGCCTCCATGACCGCAACTCTGTTGGGTTTGATGGTGGCGATTCCCGCGGTTTTGCTCTACACGTTCTTGTACAACAAAACGGCGAAGATCATCGACGAGATCGACGAACACACGGTGAAGCTGATCAATCTCTTAACCAGGAATAAATAAGTCATGGCTTTTCGACCTTCCTTGCGCCGTCATTCGAAAGAGCCGAACACGGAATTGAATCTCAATCCGCTCCTCGACGTGATGACGGTGTTGATTCCGCTGCTGCTCGCCAACTCGCAGTTCGCGAAGATCGGCGTGATCGAGCTGAATTTGCCGCCGGCTGCGGGCGCGGCCAATATCGCGCAAGGCGTTTCCGGCCTTCCAAAAGAGACTTCGCGTCATTTGGATTTGGTGGTCACGATTACGGACAAAGGCTTTTATATCGCCAGCGCCGTGACGGCGCCGGAAGAGATGCCGGGCGGCGGTCCGGCCATTCCGGTCAACACCAACGGCGAATACGATCTGCCCGGCCTTTCGCAAAAGCTTTTTGAGATCAAGCAGAAGGCCGGAACCAATTTCGCCGATCCGGAAGCCGTGGTCATTCAGGCCGAGCCGAGCATCAGCTATCAAATTTTGGTGAGCACGATGGACGCGGCGCGCGGACTACGAATCGACGGGAAAACCGTGACGCTGTTTCCAAACGTCGCATTGAGCGCAGGAATTCTTTGAAGTGTTCGCCGGGCGCGCCGCGAGGCGCGCATGGCATAACCGTTTCAACCCAATTGTTGAGCGCATATGGCTTTCATACCTTCCAGAATCAAGAAGCATAAAACCGCGATGCCCGAAGCCACGTTGAATTTGACTTCGATGCTCGACACGTTTACGGTGTTGCTGATTTTCTTGCTGCAAATGTATTCGACCGACGGGCAGCTCATCTCGCCTTCGGAGTATTTGACGCTGCCCAATTCCAATGTCGAGCAGCCGCCGGAAGTAGGGCTGGACGTCGTGGTCTCCAAAAACATGATTCTCGTCAACAACGAGAAAGTGGTTATCATGGATGACGTGACTGCCAACAATGCTGCGATCATGGAGCACGGCATCATCAAACCGCTGAAAGAGCGCTTGCAGTATTACAGCTCGCAGGCCAAGAAAATGGAAACCGATTACGGCGTAAAATTTTCCGGCAAGGTCGTGATTCAAGGCGATAAAGATTTGCCGTACTTCGAGCTGGTGAAAGTGATGCGCACTTGCGGTTTGGGTGGTTACCCCAACATGCGTCTGGCGGTTTATCGTCCTGAATGACGGGATGAAGTGAGGTTGTACTTGGGAATGCTGATTAAATAAAACGCCCAAGTGATCGTCATGCCCGAGCGCTTTTATCGGGCATCCACAGCTTTAAAAAATGGATTCCCGCCAAAAGCACGCGGGAATGACGGTCTCATGAAATGGGAAAGTTATTTAAGCGACGATCCTAAAAGCTGTGCGGAGCGTTTTAATTCCACCTAGTTGCATGCGAACTTATTTCCCGCAAAACTTGCGCAAAGCTTGACACCGCTTGTGCGTGAGGCGGGCAAATGCACGAAAACGAATGGCAGTGTGAGATGATTCCACAAATGCCGCAATACAACACTTCGACCGAGAACAGCTCCTGGCTGGAAAAATACAAAGCGGAGGACGCGCCGATTACGTTCGGACGTTTTCCGAAGCAATTCGAAAGCGATTTTTGGGGAAATCTCGATCGGCGATTCGCCGGCATTCTTGCAAGCAGCTTGCTGATGAATCTTCTGCTGGTCGTCTATTTTCTCAATAACCCTCTCGTGCGCGAAACCGAGAAGCACGCCGCAGCCGTGCAAGAACGCTTTGCGCGCTTGGTATTGGATAAAAGCCCGGCCGAGAGCGAGATTCCACCGGCAGGGAACGTCGAGTTGTCCGGGCCGGGCGAGCAAGCGGTTCGCGAAAAAACTTCCGCGAGCAGCGCCTCGACGAAAAAAAGCGGAAGCACGAGCAGCGGACGCAGCAGCGGCGCGGATCAAAGCGAATCGAGTGGACAAGCAGCCGGGCCGGGCCGCTTGGGCGGTAGTCCCTCACGCGGCAACGTCGATGTCGGCCGCGCCGGAATTTTGGGATTGCTTTCGAGCAGCAGTGAAATGGCGAGCGGTGAAGGCGTCGATGATATTTTAGGCGCGGGCAACACCGTGTCTGATATGGACAAAGCGCTCTCTGCCGGTCTCTCGCGCGCAGGCGCTGGCGGCAGCCGTGAGCAGTTGCAAGGTAAGATCGGCGCGGGCACGGGCAGCGGCGCTCTACGCGGCGGCCGTGAAACCGGCGGCGGCAATATCGATACGATGGTCGAAGGCTTGGGCGAAGGCAAGTCCAAAGGCGTCGCCCGTTCCGGCAATATCGAATTTCAAGAAAGCGCGCCGTTGATCGAAGTCGATGAAGGCGGCGGAAGCGGCGGCCGTTCGCAAGATGCCGTTGCAGCCATCGTCGCGCGCCATACCGCTGCGATTCAATCGTGTTATCAAAGCGAAGTGCGCCGCACCCCGGAGTTGAAAGGCAAGATCGTCGTGCGCTTCGTCATCACGCCGCAAGGCACGGTCGAAAGCGCCACGGTCGTCTCTTCGACGTTGAACAATCCGCGCGTGGAAAAATGCGTGATCAGCCGCATTCTGCGTTGGGATGATTTCGGCGCCGTCGCGCCCGACAAAGGCACGACCACGATTCGGCAGGTGTATACGTTCGGGTATTGATGAGACCGACAGTTTTCTTCAGATAGAAAAAGCCCAAGGAATAAAACCTCCGTTGGGCTTTTTGTTTTACGGGTCTATCGAAAGAGGTCCAAAGATTTTTCAAGACGTCCCAAGCTTTTCTTTGCGGCTCTGCGTCTTTGCGTGAAAGCTTTTGGGCTTTTATTTCAGCTCACGCTTCGGCATTTTGGTTTCAAAAGATTCAGGAAGATATTTCTGCGCCAGCTCTAATACTCCCAAAGGCCCGGCCTCGACCCACTTGCGCAAGTTGCGATCATCGCCGTGCGTTTCTTGCGCGAGCCACAGCGCTACCCTCAGCGCGCCCCACTTTTTCTCAAAAGCTCCACTCGATAAACCTTCCATCAACCCCGCCGCTTTTTCTTGGGAAGCAGGTTCCAATGCCGCAAGCCGTTCGACAAAAATCGGCTGCAACCGTTGCAGGACTTCTTGCGCGTGCAACGTCAATACGCCATCTACTTGCAGCCATTTGTCCGAGAGCGAGCGATAGTTCCCGAGTCCTTCAGTGAGACATTCCCACAATGCAAATTCGAATGGTGATTTGAATTCCACGCTGCGCTGCTTGCGTCAGGCTTTGTGCAACACATGCGTGAATTCGTGCGCAAAGAAACGGTCGAGCCGACTGTGATTCACGCTGCTCGCGGCTACACCATATTGTTGCTGCAATTGGCTGAGATCAAAGCAAATCGTGACGGTGGAATAAATGAAGGCATCGCTGCCGCTGCGATTGCCGGGCAGAATGCTCACCGTGTCCGGCAGCGTGACGTTCTCAAACGGAATGCGCAGCGAGTCAATCATCCCGCGCCAGCTTGCGACTTTGCTCTTGATCAATTCCGCCCAATGCGTTTCCTCCTCTGAAAATTTTTTCGTGCCCGCCAAGAGTTGCGCTAACTCATCTTCTTCGTGACGATCCCGAATCGCATCACGCCAAGCGGAAGTGGCGGCGCCGTTTTCGGAAATGCCAAGTTGAGGGAGCAATGCAATAGACAGAGAAAAAGTTTGGCAATAGTTTGAAGGACTATTCGCGAGGAAATACAAGCAGGCGAGAGTTATGGGCTTATGATTGCGAGGCAGAAGGACCATTGAAATCCTGCACAATGATTTGTTGCGTGTTCAACAAGCTGCGCGCCACCAACACCGCGAACGGTTCTAAATTCCCGTTGTCCGCCAAGCTCAAAGCTTCCAAATAAGCGCGCCTCTGTTCTTTTCGAATGATAGCCGGAGCATAATGTTGTTTGATCAAAATCAGATTCATCAACAATCTCGCGCCGCGGCCGTTGCCGTCATCAAAAGGATGAATGCGCACGAAATTATAATGCGCGATTGCTGAAATAACGACGGCGTGTTTGTGCGCGAGCGATTCTTCTATCCATTTGAAAAGCTCTTCCATTTCCGAGGGAACGTGCAACGGCTCGGTATAATGATGAATCGTTCCGTCCGCTTGCAGCACGTGATTCGGCAAACGCTTATACTCGCCGGGCGTCGCAGGCTTTTGCACTTTTTGCCCCACGGCATCAATGGCCTCCGTATGCGTGATCCCCGACAAGATGAGTTTGTTGAACTCCTTCATCAACCCCGGCGTTAACGGGCGTTCGTCTTTGATGATTTGATACAAATAATCAATGGCCTCGGCATGGTTGCGTGCATCCAAAAAATCTTTGAAGGGTTTGCCTTCTACGGTCAAGCCTTCCCGCAAAAAGAAATACGTTTCCCCTTTGGTCAATGTGCTCCCTTCCAATGCGTTGGAATCGTACGTCCACTCGATGCGCAATTTTTCTTGAATGGTCGCCCAGAGCGCTGCTTGCAGAGGTTTTTGCGCGTTGAGTTTTGCTTGGATGGCGTCGATCTCGTTTATGAGTTGCAGCAATGAGGAAGTCTCTGCAGGATTGTAAAACTCCGGCATGATGTGATCTCCTTCGGAAGCGGAAAAGATTTTGTGGTGACCCAATTAATCACGCCCACATCGCATGCTGCCGCATTCAGTTTTGTTTCGGTGTGTCAATTTTCGTTTTGTTATTTTGGCTTTAGAACCAGCATCAATTCTCTCGCATGCTTTCGTGCTGAGCGTCCAGCCTCGTTATCACGATCATCACCGGTTCCTCCGAGCGTGCTAAATTTGCTGACGACATGTCTCTCGCGAATGCGGAAGTGCTTGGCTGCAATCTCACGAACGGAATCGCCGGATAAACCGTTGGAACAGTCATGATCAGGAAAGGTTAGGATTGCACTTGCTCTTTTTGTAGCAATAGTCTTAAGCAAATCATCGAGGGCTTCGGCGGATTCCGAGCTAACACTGAATTTTGATCTAGGGCGAAATTCGGGTGCGGGATAGCGCCCAATTCCCATTACTTGACCACAGCTACCATGGGCGATAGTTTCTAAGACATGGTAAAAGCGGCTATAATGAACACCGGAATAAGGAGGATCAATGAATACGAGATCCCCTTCAATGAGGCGTTGAGCGGCTTGGTTGGCATCATCAACTTTCGCTTCACCAAGCCGTTGAGCAAACAGCCCCGCCAGAAATTCAAACACGGCTTTGGTCTTTTCGACTATTTCTTTGTCCCACGCTTCCTTAACAAACCGTTTCGCCGTGCGTGTAGGCTGGAAAGGCTGTGCAGTGTGGCCAGGTGCAGCGGCGCATTGACTGGCAGCTTGAATCAATGCAGCAAGAGCAACGGTCTTGGCTGGTTCATGCGGTGGCAAGGTGGAGCGCAGAGCGTCTATCCAAACAGCTTGTTGGGGGCTAAAGTAGTGGCCACCGTAAGCTTTCGTGATTGGTAACTCTATTTGTTGATCGCACCAAGCGCGTACGTGAGCGACGACTGGCTGTGTGATTCTTTCGGCCTTTGAAATTCGTCGTGGTTTAAATTGAACAGTTGCACGCTGGAGCCACTCTTCCCAACGCGGCTGCCAGTCAAACGGCTCTTGTCGATCAACGACGGCTGCAGTGAGAACCACGCTGTAACTTTGGAGATCAAAGGCCAGAACGGGAATCGGAAATTTTCGAGCGACATGGATTGCTACCGCCCCGGAGCCTGCGAACAAATCCACGAAGCGCCGTGCATCAACAACTTCATGGTTCAGCAACTCGCCGAGGCCGTTCTGCAACATCGCTCGTTTGGATCCCATGTATTTCATGGCATCAGTGCCCAAATTCCAACCAATTCAAAACCGCCAAAATCCAATAGCGCGCCTGATTGGCTTTGGCGCCATTCGCGCAATGAAGTGCCGTTTGAAGAATGATTGCCACGCCATGCAGCAGAATCATTTATCGCCTGAGCAATGTCGGCCCACAAATCCTGAGGATCGTTTGGAACCGAACCAATGTTCCACAATGCACGATCTTCACCATGACGGCTCCACCAGAATCGAATATCATCCGATGTGTATGCTGCGTTCGAAAGCAAGCGTCGGGCAGCCGCCGAAGCAATAAACAGCAAAAGTGCGGCTCGCGAGATGATCCGCAGATGGCAAGTTGGATCCTCGACAGGAACCCATTCTTCCGCCAATCTTAAGGGGATTGGATCGTCGTCTCGCTGGAGAAACGCAACCCAATCTGATGAATCGTTGACTGTTAGGCCCAAACCTTGAACATCGCTGATGGCTGGTGCGTTCTGAGTTTCTTTCCGGCGAGCGCTTCTCAGCAAGAGACGTTCGAGATTTGGAAACCGACGTGCGGCGCTTGGCTCGAAGAGCTGCCAGAGTTCCTCAACAAAGTTAGCTTGGTCATAGACATCGAGGCGCTTCGGTCTTCGGAATTCTGATGGCCGATAACTCGCCAAATTACGACAATCGTGATCGTCATCAACGACAGCAAGGTCTACTCCCCACGACGCAAGCCAGCTTTGCGCGATTGCTCGAACAGGAATTCTCGATTTTGTTATCGTAAGCCATTTGGAAAGAGGAATTGAACTGGGCATCACAAGATCATCCAACAAATCTGATGCTCGTCGAAGCGTTGCCCAATATTTCAGAATTGGCCAAATGACTTTGTGGGTTCCTCCTCCTCGAAAAGGATGGGTAGTGTTATGATTATCAACGATGGGGTGTGCAGATTGGAAGATACCAATTCCTTCACTGGCTAGAAGACCCATCGCTGCCCTCAATTCTGCGTAGTAACCCAAGTGAATCGCAGAATAGGCATCGCCTCTGAGTGTGGCGTCCACTGCTCGCCCCAAATACGACCAGCCGTCGATGATGTGAGTAGGGGCGGAAGCGCTAATGTAAGCGATCAAATCGCCATGATTGACAACCGAAGGCGTGGCTTGGACGTCACCTTCGTAGCGATATGTACAAAGGTGTCGGTAATCGTTCGATTTGTGTAACCATTTTTTGGAACGGTACCGACGCGGAAACGAAACAAAATACTCCTCAACCTTCACCCGAGATGCTTTCAGAAGAAGCCGCTTGTGTTGCAGTTTGAGTTTGAATCTTTTGGTTTTGGATCTGCTCATTTGTACCCCAGCGCCTTCATTACGACCTTAGCGGCTTGACCAACTCGACCTTTCTGATTGGAAAGATGATTGAGTAATTGCCTGCGCAATTCTTTGTATCCACTACTTCCACGAAAAACCGCCTGGCGCATGCGTTCATCATCATCCAGTCTTGGAGTTGATGATGTTCTCCAATCGTAGCTAGCAAGCCCACCGGCAATCTCTTGGATAAACTTAGCACCCTCTGTTTTGCTAAATGGCTTCAATGCAGCGGTTGTTACCGCTTCATCAGTTGCCGCGGTGCCTTTGTTACGAAGTTCTGCACCGACACTTTCCCAACGCCAGTCTGCTAAACCAAGCTCTTGGCTTTCAATGAAGCAAAGATCATTCACCACGAACAGAAAGCCACGAATCCCCTGATCTGTGCTTATCAATGAGTAATCGCCATAGAACGCTGGGTCGTCGCCTTCAAAAAGCTCCTGCTCATTAACCTCGCGTAGATGTGTAGCCCATTTCGCACGGCTGTGCTTTACACTTTCTTTGAGTGCATTGCCCGTGAATATGAGAACCGCTGCCTGCATCGGGCGGCTCCAAGGCAAAAGGGGGTCGTTCGCTGAAGGAGATGCACCAAACAGCCCACCAATTTTGGTACCGGTTCCTTCCCACTGCTTAACAAAGCTGGCCATCAGGGAGCGAATCCACGCTGCCTGGCTGACCGTCGGCCCTTTGTATTCGCGCTGTGCCCGTTTCTCTCCGAGCATGTTTATTCGCTGGTACCACGCACTAACTGGATGTGACCAGAGCGCCTCGACGAGTTCCTGGCAACGTGTTTCACGATAAATTGAATGACCTGCGAACTTGTCTAACCACGACTGTTGGCGGAGTAATGGATAAAGATCAAAGGCAAGAGAGCGATTGATTCTTTTAGGTGTGATATTCACAGACCAAAAAAGGTATGCTTGCCAGCCATGATCCAACCCAAAGAACGCAACCACAGGTAACTCGAAGTCATCGCCAGGATTGTAGTCGTCGAAAGCCCAAAGGCGGTGTTGACCATCGATGACTTCGAGAGGAAAAACTTCCTCTGGCTCCCAATCTGAACCTGTGAAACTTTTGGGAAGATGAAGCAATGCGGCCTGACCCTGATCCTCAACTCGCACCAAATCTGTGTCGGGAATGGTGATACCGTTGCGTACCGCGCGGGGCGGAAGAATGTTTACGAGAATGGCAGTCGGCAGCCAGCCAGGTTTAAGCAGTTCCTTTGCATCCGGCAACTTTCGTTTGGCTTCACCCATCTCACACCAAGGGAACCCGTATTGCACGAATTCCCGAATCATCTGGGACCGTTCTTCTTCGTGTCCACGTTGAACATTCGGGTCCTTTGCGCGCGGTTTCCCTCCTTTTGTTGATCGCTGATAGACGCCTGTAAGTGCTTTCAAATGACCTGCCTTTATCGAGCAAAGATAAAACTGCTTCGGTGGCTTTGTCTGTTGTGCTTTAGGCTCGAATCGAACCTCATCCCATGACCGCAGCCACTGGTGGATTTTCAGAGCAGGTATTTTCATATCAATTCCTTTCGTTAGCTGCATGAATTGATTTTTTTCCCCCAATGTTCCAAGTAAGATGTCATAACCTTCTGAAATTTGCAAGCCAGAATTTCCTTGCGATAAACAAATGAGCCACAAAGCTAGCATTCAGTTTGCCATTTCCTTCTTTCCAACCATTTTTGTATATTGCGCGCCAACGGAAAACCAAAATATCTTTCGAAGGAGAAACACCTTGAGTACAACGATGAAGCGCGTGTTGCCATATAAACGAACGCACACTTGCGGGGCGCTGCGCGCGAGCGACGTGGGCCGCGAAGCCATTCTCATGGGCTGGGTCGATACTTGGCGCAATCACGGCGGCATTTTGTTCGTGGATTTGCGCGACCGATACGGCAAAACGCAAATCGTCTTCCGCCCCGAATTTGCGGAGATGTATGCCATTGCGGCAACGCTGCGCAGCGAGTTCGTCATTGCGGTGAAGGGCAAAGTGCTCGCACGTCCGGCAGGCAGCAGCAATCCCAACTTGCCGACCGGTGAAATCGAAGTCGAAGCGAGTGAGCTGCACATTCTCAATCCCGCGAAGACGCCACCGTTCGAAATCAATGATCGCAACGAGGCCGCGGAAGATTTGCGCTTGAAATATCGCTATCTCGATTTGCGGCGCTCGGAGATGCAGCGCAATTTGATGACGCGGCATCAGCTCGCACAAGTCACGCGCAGCTATTTCGACCGCAACAACTTCGTCGAAATCGAAACGCCGATTCTCATGAAGAGCACGCCCGAAGGCGCGCGCGATTATTTGGTGCCGAGCCGCATTCATCACGGCAATTTTTATGCGCTGCCGCAAAGCCCGCAAACCTACAAGCAATTGCTCATGGTCTCGGGCATGGATCGTTATTATCAAATCGTGCGCTGCTTCCGCGATGAAGACTTGCGCGCGGACCGCCAGCCCGAGTTCACGCAGATCGACGTGGAGATGTCGTTCGTCGATCAAGAAGACGTGCTTGCCATGATGGAAGGCTTGGTCGTGGAAATGTTCGAGCGCATTCTCGGTCGCAAGATCACGCCGCCTTTGCCGCGCATGACCTATGCGGAAGCCATGTCGCGTTTCGGCAGCGATAAACCGGATTTTCGTTTCGGTTTGGAGATTCGCAACATAACCGATCTCGCGCAAGAGAGCGAGTTCCGCGTGTTCAAAGAAGCGGTGCAAAACAATAAAACCGTGCAAGGCCTCAATCTCGCGGGCGGCGGTGGTTATTCGCGCAAGCAACTCGACGAGCTTACGGAATATGCCAAACAACTCGGCGCGAGCGGTTTGGCCACGATCAAAACCGGCGCGGAAGGCTGGCAAGGCTCGATTGCGAAATTCTTTTCGGAAGGCCTGGTGCAACGTGTGAATGAACGTTTCGCTGCGGGCAGTAATGACTTGTTGCTCTTTGTGGCGGATGAAGAAGAGCGCGCACAGGAAATTCTCGGCGCGTTGCGTTTGCGTCTCGCGCAGCAAGAGAACCTCATTCCGAAAGATACGTTTCATCTTTCATGGGTCATCGAATTTCCGTTGCTGGAATTCGACAAAGAAGAAAAACGCTGGGCCGCGCGGCATCATCCTTTCACCTCGCCGATGGATGAAGATTTGGAGTTGATGTCCACTGCGCCGGGCAAAGTGCGCGCGAAGGCGTATGATTTGATTTTGAACGGCACTGAGATCGCGGGCGGCAGTATTCGAATTCATCGCCGCGATATTCAGAAACAGATGTTCAATCTGTTGAACATCGGCGATGAAGAAGCGGAACGGAAATTCGGCTTCCTCATGGACGCATTCGAATATGGCGCGCCGCCGCACGGTGGCATTGCGTTCGGTTTCGACCGTCTCGTTATGTTATTTGCGGGTCGTAAGTCGATTCGCGACGTCATCGCTTTTCCGAAAACCAACTCGGCGGTTTCACTCATGGACGGCGCGCCTTCCTCGGTGGACGAAAGGCAACTACGCGAGTTGGGAATCGAGTTGGGAATCAAGTTGTTGTAAACCTTGCGAAGGTTTAAAACCTTCGTAAAGCTTAAAAAATAGGCCGAAAATTAGATTGACAGCCTAGCCTTCGTTTATTATATTGCACGGCTTTTTTGAGCACACATGGTCAGAGGGTGTAGCTCAGCTGGTAGAGCAGCGGACTTTTAATCCGTTGGTCGAGAGTTCGATTCTCTCCACCCTCACCTCGATGTTTGCAGTTTGCCTTTTGCTGTTTGCTTTTCCAACGCGCCCATAGCTCAACTGGCAGAGCAGCGGACTCTTAATCCGGAGGTTCTAGGTTCGATTCCTAGTGGGCGCACGCATCTGAATTTATCTCGATGACCTCTTATGTGAGAGGGAGGAAGGAAGCAAAGGCTCGCGCTCGCGAGCCTTTTTTATTTGGGGTGTGGTCGTGCGGCAACAGTGTGGCGATTGCTCCCAATGGTGTTGATGATTGTTTCCATAATTTTCATGACGTTAATTGGCTTCGTGAGATGGTATGGGCTTTGAAGAATTTGTGCTCGAGTTGAATAGATGGTGTCCGTCAGAAAATCGAATTTTTCAAAGGAGCGCTTCCCATGAAATCAAAAATGATGTTCGTCACCGCCCTGCTCGCATTACTCTTGACCGGCGCGACGGAAAAACTTTCAGCGCAAGATAAAGCCGAAAAGAAAACCTCCAATGTCGGATTGAAATTGAATCTCGGACTCGGCTCGCAGGATTTTACTGCCGTACAGAATTTAGAGGAAGGAGATGCCGCTTCATTGAGCTTGGGCTATGGCGTGTCGCAGCGCGTTGCGCTGTGGCTGGGTTTATCCGGCGGCTCGTATCGTCATGAAGATGACGACCAATTGGAAAGCGGTTTGGCGAGCGTGGAATTGGGCGTGCAATACAAACTACGGCCCGGGAAAAAATTGCAACCCTATGGCAAGGCCGGCCTCGGCGCTTTTTTTCTGAACACGGACGAGACGCAGGTGACGTTGAGCGGCGGCGGTGTCGTTTGGGGTATCGGCGCAGAGTATCGCTTGGTGCGGTTTCTCTCCATCGGTGCGGAGATTTACTGGAAGGATTTTGATTACACGGAGCAGCGCGTCGGCAAGAACGGCGAGTTCAACAAGCTCGCGCGGCCTTTGCAAGGCAACAGCCTGGGCTTTATGTTGAATTTCACGTTGCAATAAGCGATTAGCTTTTCAAACGCAGAATAAAACTCTGAAAGTTTTCCCCCGGCTGATAGACTACAGCGGATTTTCAGACAAGCTGAAACCCGCAGCCCTAACGGGCCGCACACGGATCAAACGAATCGCGCGCAGCTCTTCATGCGACGCTTGCGCAATCGCGGCCGCGGTGGGATAGCGTTCGAGCAGCGCGAGCGCTTGTCGGCCTTTGAGCGAACGCAAGCTCTGCTCGATTTCCGGCGCGACTTTCGTGAGTTCCAAACGCAGTTTGTTGCTCGTCATCGTGTGTTGCTTTTTGAAGCTGTAGATTTGCCGATCCCAATCTTTGATCAGCTCCAATGCCGGCGGCCGCACGAACGAGGGCTTGGGCTTTTTCTCGGCCATGAAACACGCGATGTCGTTGGCGTCGATGGGATCGGTCTTGGCGCGCCGCAGCTCCGCTTCCGCATAGCGGCGCGTTTGAATCGGATTGAGCGCCGTCACCGCAAACGTCGTGGATTGTTGCACGAGAAAGTGAAACAGATTTTTCCAATACTCGCTCGTGGCTTCCATGCCGATCGCGAACGTTTTGGTGTGATGTTGGCGCTGCAACTGTTCGAGCGTGCGCAGCAACTCTTCATAACCGGCGCGGCCTTCGGCCATTACCAACGGCCGGCGCACGCGTTGTTTGTGCTCATTGACAATGGCGACATCGTGTTTGAGTTTGCTCACATCGATGCCGACGAACAACATGGGATAAAGCATGACGCCTCCGTGTGCGTGACGTGAAAGGACACTCTCATTGGCCTGTGGCCGTCTAGACTTGTGTGAAATTCAGGCTCGGTGTGATGACGCGCCGGCCTCAGATACTTTCTTCAGACTCTTGCCAAAGGATGAGAGTAACAGTCTCAGAAACGGGTTCGTTCTCCGCGAGAGCGGCGAGCGGCCCAATGACAGACGAACGTTCTCTCTCAGGTCATGTGTGAGGGTGGATAAGAAATTCACCGACTGAGTTGTTGTAAAATTTCGCGCAGCGCTTGAAACTCGCCCGTGCCGCGTGGCGGTGGCGTCGGTGCTGCAAGCGGCTTGCATGCGCGCGGCGGCAGTTGCAACACTTGATAACGCTCGCCCTCGAACGCGATGAAAGCTTTTTCGCACAAGCCTGCACGTGCAGTGAGCAATTGCTCCGCATCGATTTTGAGCAGCGCGCAAATTTTATCGTAGTGATAAAAACTCAAACCGTGGCGATCGCCGACGAGCACGAGAAAAAAGTACAGCAGCATTTCGACGGAACTCATGTGCGCGAGAAAACCGTCGTGCAAAAGGCGATGATCGAGCCAGCTAAACGTGCCGGTGATTTTGCGCACGCGCGTTGGGTCGAGCGGTTCGCGTGAAATCATGTGCGCCTCCGTGTTGATGTGCGGGCGCAAGATAAGCACGGCGCATGCGGCAAATCCATCTGAACTTGTTTCTCACGCGCGTTAAGTGTGAGCACATGCTGCGTTTGACTGAACTTGTTTTTCACCGCGTGCGCGTCGCGGCATGGAAAGATTGAAGGTTATCTCGACTTGTTTCTCGGCGCCGGCGCCACGCGGCGTGATGTGATAAGAACTTAACTCGACTTGTATCTCGCCGTGCGTTTGGCGCATGCGGTCGCGTTGTAACGCGCGATAATGTTTTTGATACTCGGGATGTGCGGCGCGCCAAGCTTTGAGATAATCCGCATAACGTCGCTGTTAATAGCCGTGATCTTCAGCGATCCATTGTTTAAGAGCGCGGCGTTTGCGCTCACGTTGGCAAGGCAGCTGCTCACAAACGCGTTGCCGCGTGCCGACGCGAGGATGCACGGTAAACGTGTGCCGGCAGACTTCGCAAATCTTTGTCAGTTGACCGTTCATGACGTTTCCAAAGGAGTGACCCGGACATGGAGAAAACGTCAAGAACAAGATTGCAACACTGCCACACAAGCGTAATTATCAAAGAGCGGAAGAGCAAAAGAATCAAATACAAACTTTAAAACCAGCCGCGAAATAGAAAAGAATAAGAGGCACTTTTAATATACAAATGACAGGCAAAGAGGTGAGTTGGATTCACGAAAGAAGTTTTGCACCAAGAGAGACGATCATGCTGACTTTCGCTTTGAATGCCTTTGTTGCGGTGCTGGTCATCATGGATCCGCTCGGCAACGTACCCATCTTCGCGAGCTTGTTGAACGAGTATAGTTTGGAGGAACGTCACGCGATGATTCGCCGCGCATGCATTGCGGCTGTGGCGATTTTAACGACGTTCACATTGGCGGGGAGATTCATCTTTGAAATCTTCGGCATCACCATCGGCGCGTTTCGCATTGCGGGCGGCATCATCATGTTCGGCATCGCGATGAACATGCTCGCGGCGCAGAAATCGCGCACGCGCATCACGCCGAACGAAGAGATGGAAGCGCAGCACAAAGGCGACATTTCCATCGTGCCGCTCGCGATACCTCTCATCAGCGGCCCCGGCGCGATCGCCACGGTGATGACGCTGGAAACGCAGGCAGAGAATTTTTTCGGCACCGGCATCGTCATCGGCGCGATCTTCTTCTCGGGCGTGCTCTCCTATCTCATCTATCGTTACGCCAGCAATTGGCTCATGCGCATCGGCGAAACCGGCATCAATATCATGACGCGCCTGCTCGGCTTGATTCTCGCGGTGATGGCCGTGCAGTTCGTGATCAACGGGATTCGGGATGCGTTTCCGGAAATTTTTCGGTGAGCGCCCGGTTGTTGCGCGCAGCAGATTTGCTCGCGCCTCCCAGCGCAGCCAACATTGCAGAAATCGGCTGTCAAATAGGGTGAAGTGACCGGCACATTTTTTTGGAAGATATTGACCCGCCATACATCTTGAAAGGCTTCAGCTCAAGCTAAAAATCCTTTTCAACGCTTGATCGATCTTGCGCATCGTTTCATCATCCAGCTTGCCTCGAATTTTATCGAGCCGGTAGCGGTGATCGATAGGCCGCGTTTGTAAACAATCAGCCACGGATTTTTTTGTGATGCCATTTGCGAGATTGGGTTCGAGCACGACGTTGGTAATGATTCGGCCTTTCTTGTCATTCCATTCCGTTATGGGAACGACTTGAATAACCGGAACTCGAGCGTTATAAAAGTCATTGGTGACGATCACGCATGGTCGAATTTTGCCGGTTTCGGATCCCAAGGTCGGATCCAGATTGACATCGATTACCATCCCGCGTTTTAACGGCTTCATCTCGGCCACTCCGCAAGCGCCGACTCAGTCAAGTCTTGGAGTGGTTGGTCTTTTTCATAAAGCTTGGCATACAAGTCCGCGCTCATTTTGAGCTTTTTCTCTTCGAGTTCATTTTGCAAGCGGTCCAGAGCTGCGCGAATCACGGCGCTTTTATCTTTGAATCCGTACTTTTTATAATGATTCAAGAAGTTTTGATGGGCTTCTTTAATGACGAATTTTGCTTGTACCATTTTACGGTCTCCAATACAGTTCGGATTGCTTGCGGGGCTCAATTCTATGCTGGTATATACGGACTAAAAAACAGAGTGGCAAACAGAAAGCTAAGTTGCAAAGGATCGTCACTTCGGTGTTGATTTTTGCTTTCATCGGGAGTCGTCAAAACTCCTCACCCCGCCACCTTGATCGTCTCCAAGCCGTGCGCGTGCGGGCCGCTTTCGCTGCGGCGGAGCAGATACGCGAAGAGCAGGCCGAAAAAACCGAGAATCGAAAAGATCCACATCCCCAACGCATAGCCCCCGGGATTCCCCGCGCTCGCGCCGGAATAATCATTCGCCCAGCCGATCAACAAATTGAATCCCGCCAGCCCGATGTTTTGAATCATGGTCATCAAGCCATAAGCCGTTCCCAATTTGGATTGATCCACGAGATAAGCGACCGCGGGCCACATCACGGCCGGAATCAGCGAAAACGCAATGCCCATCATGGCCATGGGAACATAGAGCGAAAGCTTGGTGTGCGCCATGAGGAGATAAACCGGAATGAGCAACAGCGAGCCGGCCATCATGAACAACGCGCGCTTGCCCACGCGATCAACCAACAGGCCGAAGAGCGGCGTGCAAATCATGGCGAAGAGCGTGAGCATGCTGGAAAGAAAACCGCCGTGCTCGCGGCTGGCGCCGTGCGCATTGATGAAGAAATCCACTGCAAAAGTTTGGAAAGGGAAAATGCCGGAGTAAAACGTGATGCACAGCGCGACCACAAACCAATACGATTTTCCGAATTTGAAAATGTCGCGCAGCTCTACCTTGTCGATCGTGCCGCCTTGCCCCAATTCATAACTCTGTTCCGCGCGGCTTTCGAGAATCCAATTGACGACCGCGCCGGCCACGCAAATCACGCCGAAGCCGACCGCGAGCAACAAGGGCGCTTGCCAATTCTCATACGCGGGCGCGGCCCAGGTGGGCGAATTGAGCGCCGCGAACGTGCCCAAGCGTGCGAATGTAAGATTCGCGCCGAAAGCAAAACTCAATTCCTTGCCGCGAAACCATTTCGCCAACGCGGTGGTCACGGCGACGATCATTGACTCCGCGCCCAGGCCGAAAACCAAACGCCCGGTTGCCATGACCGCGACGGTTCCGGCCGCAGCAGTGATCACCGCGCCGAATAAGCAGATCACGGCAAAGAGCAGCGTCGATTTTTTCGTGCCGATGCGGTCGATGATCAGGCCGCCGATGAGCACCATGAAGATGTTCGGAATGCTGTAGATCGCGTTGAGCAAACCGACGTTGGAATTGGAAAAGCCGAGCTGATTTTTCAAAACGTCGGCGAGCGGGCTGATGCTGTCATAGATATAATAATTGCCGAACATCGCGAGACTGATGAAAACCAACACGAGCCAACGAAATGCCCGTGAGGGTTGCGGCAATTCTGCTTTCGAAGAGGTGACATTGAAGTCGGTCATGGTGGTTCCTTTGTTTTATTCAATACAACCCCGAGCGGGCGGCGTGAATGAAATCCGTGTATGCCGGCGCGTGCCCGGCGGCGCGCGTGTCCGTCGCAATCTGCCCGCGATGATAAGCTGCGTGCATGACGACGTGCATCAAAATATCTTCCACCGGGCTGCGAAAGGTTTCGCCTTTGGTGTTGGTGTATGCGATGGTTTGCGCGAGCCGTTCCGGCGTGAGCCCCGCGAGATAATCTTTCCAGAGCCGCGTGATCTTTTCAAGCTGCGTTTCGCATTGCGCCAACGTAAACTCGGGCCACACCGCCAAACTTTGTTTCTCGCCTTTGATTCTTTCCAACCACAAAATCTCCGCAGCAATGACGTGCGCCAAAAATTTCAGCGCACGTGACGGAGGGCTTTCGCATTGCTTTAAATTCGCAAGCACCTCGCGATTGGCCCACGCATCATAATCAAACAAACGGCGAAAGTGATTGAGCAGGTCCATTATTTTGTCTCCTCGTCTTTTTAACTCCTTGTCTCTTTGTCATCTTATCACGACGATCTTACGCGTGGCGTGAAATTCCGGCGTTTCAAGCCGCAGCCAATATATGCCGCTCTTCACCGGACGCGCCATCACATCATGTCCGTTCCAATTCACCGCATGCGCGCCCGCACGCATGTTGCCTTCCAACAAGCTCGCAATTTTTTGGCCGAGCGTATTATGAATCGTCAGCGTCACGAACGCAAGTTGCGGCAGGCTGAAGCGAATTTGCGTCGCGCGCTTTTCTCCGCTCAAAGAAAAAGGATTCGGATAATTTTGCTCCAGGGCAAATGCCGTGGGCAACTCCTGGCGCTCGGCAACGCCGGTGGCGCCCTGCGTTCTAAAGCTATCGATCGCGGTTGCCACGCGCGGCGTGAACCCGTCGGAAGAAAACACCCGCCAATAATACCAGCGCTTCAGCTTCAAAAAATTGTTGGGAATTTGAAAGCTCGTGCTCGTGGTGCGGCTGCTGTCGAATTGCGAGAGCAATCGGCGGTCGGTGCCGTAGATCACGGTGTAAGTGAGCGGATCGTTGTCGGGATCGACCGAAGCGCGCCACGAGAGCGTGACGTTCAGAGTATCCACCAACGCGCCGCCAATCGGCGCAAGCAGCGTCGCGGCTTGCGGTTGATCTTGCACGGGCGTAACGGTAATCGGAATTTGCCCGGAGGCCGAGCCGCTGTTTTGGTCCGTGGCGCGCAGTTGCAAAGTCGAGGGGCCGAAATAATTGCGCCGGGGCACGAGGCGCACCGTGCGCGTTGTCGCGTTATAACGCGCGGCCACGTTCGCATCCGGCGTCACCTGCCACGTCATCTGCGCATCCGCGCTTTCAATGTCGGAAACATAATCATCCAACGCGAGCACGCGCGAAGAATCGTCTTCGGCAATCGTAATGCTCGTGGGCAATTGCAAGACGGGCAGATCGTTCACGGAGAGCGCTTCGATGGCAACGATCGCCGTGTCTTTCGCGCCGCCCGGGTCGGTGACGATGAACTGAAAATTTTCCGTGCCGAACCAATCAGCCTGCGGCTCGAAATGCGCAAGCTGCACGATGCTTCCCGGCAAGATGCTGCCGTCGATATTCATGCCTCCGGAGATGGTCCAGAGCAGCGCGAACGCCGGGTCGTTATCGTCATAAACCAGATCGTTGAGATTCAGATCGAAGGTCGTGTCTTCGTCGAAAGAATATTTCGTTGCGAAGCGCGTCTGCGGCGGAAAGTTGAAATTGAGGCTCAACGCCACTTGCGCAAAAGGCCCGAAGCCGAAGGCGCCGTTGCCGAGCGTGAAGCTCGCGTCCATCACCAATTCGGTTTGACTGGAAACATCCCACACGCGCATCTCGATGGCCTCGCCGTCGAGATAGCCGTCTCTTTGCGCGGTGAAAGAATCGTCCTGCCAGGCGGTGAGCAAAACGTTCGTGGCTTGCTGCGTGACGGCCGTCGCGCCCACGCACAGACCTGCGGGCGTGAATGCGCCGATCTCATCGCCGATTTGCAAATCAACGCCGTTGATCGTCGCGCTCGACACGACGAGGGCATAACTGTCTTCCGTGTTCGCGCGGAAAATGAAATACGTTTGGGCGGACGCTAGGCTGGGCAGCAGCAATAGCATCGCGCTCAACGCGATGATGCGATTGCAGGATTTCAGAATAGACATATCAACTCTCTCCGTTTAGGTGAGGTGCTTTGCAATTTCAGCGGCGTTTTTATTAGAGCAGCCCCTTCTAGAAATGTCATTCAGAAGGAATCCTTTTGAGCACTGGAAATACACTTCGTTTGGACATTGTGCCGAGCGCATAAAAAGATTCCTTCTGAATGACATCTTGAAGAAGGCCGCAAGTACTCCATCACTCCAAAACTCCATCACTCCACCGATCCATCAATCCAATGCTTTCACTGCGCGTGCGCCGGGCCGAGCAGCACGGCATTCATGAAGAGCAAATTCAATCCGTCTAAAAACGCGCGATAGTTCGGGTCTTCCGCGAACGCGATGACTTGTCCGCGGCCGTGGCGTTGGTGCATGAGATAGGCTTTGCTGCCGAGCTGCTTGCGCGCGTGTTCCCACGTGAACCCGCTCAACAAGATTTTATCCTCGGGCAGATACACCGCGAGATTCACGCCTTTGTCGAGCTTGAGCGGCGTGAAGATGTTGCTGCTCTCCACGAGCACATTGGCGAAGCCGTCGTAGCCTGCCGTCATCCAATGCATGTGCTCCAGTTGCACGCGCAAAAGCGCGCCCGGCGTGCGCTCGGGCAGCTCTTCTTCGGGCTGAATGTTTTTTTGCAAATCAAACCCGGCTGCCGTGCTCTCGGGTTTTGCCGAGCCGCCGTCTTTCTTGTCGGATTTCTTTTCGGGCTTGCCGCCGCGCAACTCACGTGAGGTCGCGAGCAAATCCACTTTCTCCTCCGTGAGCCAGCACGTGGCCTCGCCGAGCGTGATCAATGTGCCGCCGTTCTGCATCCACGCTCGCAATTTTTGCGCGCCGCTTTCACCGAGCAATCTTGCATAGCCGCCGAACGCGCCGCCCGCGTTCGGCAAAATGATCACGTTGTACTTGCTCAAATCCGCGGAAGCGAGTTGCCAGGTGTGCACGACGGTCACCGGACAGCCGTACATCTGCTCCAACACATAACGCGCCCAGCCGGAAGAAAGCGAGCTGGTGGGATAATTGAACGCCAGCGCAATTTTCGGCGGCTCGAGGTATTGCACGTGATCGCTGCCGAAATTCACGCCGCCCGCGACCCACGAGCTGTGTATGCTCGTGATCTCCACGCCATGATCGCTCGCGAGCTTCTGCATGCGCTCGTGCAAATCTTTGGGATTGTCTTTCACTTTCACGAGCAAAGAGCCGCGCGGAAAAATGACGCCTTGATGCGTGATCTCTTTATCGGTCGTATGCACGCGCACGCTTTGCCGCAACAAATCCGCAAGCGCGAGCGCGACGTTGTTTCGTCCCCAAGGCAAGAAGTAAGCGAGATGCGCTTTCCCGTCGATTCGTCCGGACGGCTTGGGCGGTTGCGTGAGCACGTTCGCGCGCACGCTCGAGGCCGACTCCGCGGTATAGCATTCGACGCCATAGAGCAATGGCAATGACCAACCCGTGACGTCGTAGATTTCATCGCCCAAACGTTTTTCCGCGCGCTGCGCTTGCTCTTTGATGAACTCGGGATTCATCTCGGTTTGGCGATCCATCAACGTTTTCAGCAAACGCTTGCCGGGTTGCGCGAGCGAAACAATGAACGTTCCCGGCGGAAAACTTTTCGTTTGCAGCTTGCGCTCGATGTAATCGCGCACTTGCGTGTTAGTGAAAGTCGCCTCTGCGCGTTTCACTTCGATACCTTGTTGCATGAGCAAAGCCGCCATCTTCGTCGAACGACTGGGATCGTTGCCCGGCGGAATGAGGTATTCTTTCACCGGCTCGCGAGCGCCTTCGTCGATCGCGGTGCGGCGATAATCATAAAAGTAGCGCAGCATGGCCTCGCGATTGTTGGCCGTCATCTCCGCAGTGGAGAGCGAGGCAATGAAATGATGCTGCACGCCGTCGCGATAGGAGAGCAGCGTTTCATCGTCGCGGCGAATCACCAAACCGTCCGCGCCCGCTTGCTCGTAAGTCATGCCGATCGCGCCTTGAAAAATAGGCCAGCCTTCGCCATAGCCGGGATAGAACGAATCGAAAACTTCGCGCGTGAAGTAATCGAAGCGAAAGCGGTCGAACCACTTCGCGTTATTCTGGCCATAGCGATTGAGCCAATCATGCTGCGACGCGGTCATGTTGGGATTGTACGGCAGCGCCGGCGGCGGGAAATAATATGTTTGATTAAAGCCCATCTCGTGCAGATCGACGAACACTTGCGGATACCATTCCAAATAAATGCGCGTGCGGCCGGCTGTCTCCGGCTGCGTGTTCGCGAACCAATCACGATTCATATCGAACATGTAATGGTTCGAGCGACCGGAAGGCCACAGCTCGTTGTGCTCTGCGGCATTGGGATCGGGATCAGGCCAGCGCGCTTGCGTTTGGCGAAGGAACGTGACGTAGCGATCGCGCCCGTCGGGATTTTCCATGGGATCGATGATGACCACGGTATTGCTCAAGATCTTTTTGGCGATGGAATCATTCTGCGCCGCGACGAGATGATACGCGAGCAACAACGCCGCATCCGTGCTGGAAATTTCATTGCCATGCACGCCGTAGGTGAGCCACGTGATTGCGGGCAGAGATTTGATCAGCGCATCAGCTTCCGTTGCCGAAACTTTGCGCGGATCGGCAAGCTTCTGCATTCCGGCTTTGATTTCCGCCACACGTGCTTGATTCGCTTCCGAGGCGACGATGAGATAATAGAGCCCCTGGCCTTCCCACGTTTCCGCGTAGCGCAGGACTTGCATCATCGGCGAAGCTTGATCGAGCGCGAAGATATATTTCTCCGCTTCATGGTGCATGGTAATGCGCTCCGCATGATCATGCCCGACGACGCTCTTCAATGTGGGAATTTTCGGATCGTATTTCGCGCCGGGAAAAAATTCGAAGGATTGCGCAAAGAGAGCAGAGGGAAAAAATGCAAAAAGAAAAAGAGAAAAACGATGGCGATGAAGCATGTACTCCCTCCTCGGATGATGGCACGATGAAAGTGCTCCAACCTCGGCTTGGCCGAGGTTTTAAAGTTCAGGCATTTTGAATGCAACGGCCAAGCCGTTGCATGAGCGTCATTTTGAAACGATCACTTTGACGGATGGGCACGAAGTTTCACTCCCCCATCACCTGCATCACCACCTTCCTCCGATGCGGCGCGGTGCGATGCTCGTAGAGATAAATGCCCTGCCACGTGCCTATCGCCAATTTTCCGTTTTGAATGGGAATGCCGAGCGACGTGGCCGTGAGCGCGGCACGCACGTGCGCAGGCATGTCGTCCGGGCCTTCGCTCGTGTGGCGAAAGAGCGGATCGCCGAGCGGCACGAGACGCTGAAAAAATCTTTCGAGATCGCGTTGCACCTCGGGATCGGCATTCTCTTGAATCAACAGCGAAGCGGAGGTGTGCTGCACGAAGAGCGTGAGCAAGCCCGTCGTGATTTTCGCTTCATTCACAAACGCCACCGCTGCCTCAGTAAATTCATAAAGACCGATTCGGTTTGTGGAGATGGTGATGGTTTTTGATGATTGACGCACGAAGCTCATCCTATTGAAGTGACGGATTGATGGATTTCTGGATGGGCCGTGGCTGCATCACTCCACTATTCCATCAATCCAAGTGTGGCACGGAAACGCTAGCGCTTCTGCAAACTCTGCAGCCAAATATAAAGCCGCACCATGCGCACGTTGAACAGGTACTCGCCCGGGTTTTCTCCAGAGCTCAAGACGCCCAGGCGCTTCATTTTTTGGAGGAAGTTGTTCAGCTTTCTCTTCTCCGTTTCGGTCAAGCCTCTGAGCACGTCATTTTTTGTGAAGCTCATGCTATCCGGACCCGTGCGCGCAATCTTGGCGAGGATCGAACGATAATCTGCGCTGCGCAAAGCAGCATACACCTGCTGATCTACGTAGCGCTTGCCGACTTCTTCCGCGGCTAAAATCACGGCATTCGAGGCGTCGTCTTTGTCGATGCGGCCGTCGCGGTCCAGCCAGTACGCGGCATTGCCGAGCAAGTGCATAATTTTGGGAAAGCCGGCGGTATAGTGCGTCAACGTATCGAGCGCGCCCGGTTCAACGATCATGTGCGCGGACTCAAATGCTTTGCGGAAGAACTCCTCCATCTCCTGCTCGGCCATCCGCTCGAGGGTGATGACGTCAAAGATGCGGGCCACCGGCTCGTGTTGCGCAATCAATTGCCGGCGGCGCTGCTCGACGCCGCAGAGCATGAGCAGCAAGGGCAACGTTGGCTGGTCGAGCGAGATTGCAGCGTTGGAATCCACGAGGCCTTTGAGGAAATACGCAAACTTGGGATTGCCCGCGATGCCGTTGATTTCATCCAACACTAAAAAAATCCCTCGCGCGCCCTCGTCTCGCACACGTGAGAGTGTTTGTCCGAGAAAAGGCAATAGGCCGCGCGCCACGTTTGGCGCTTCCCGGCGCAAAGCGTCAGCGTGAATCGTGACGCCGAACAGGCTTTGCTGGCCGATAAACTTCGCCATGCCGCTGCGAATTTTCTCGCCGAGCTTGGGATTGTACGCGCCGGAACGCAACGTGGCCTCGAGCGCGGCTGCGCCGACGTCATCCATGCTCTCCGCGCGCTCGAGCGTGGCATAAATGGCGAGCAAATTCTGATTGCGCTCTGCGAGCCATTGCGCGAAACGCGCCACCGAGGTTTTGCCGATGCCGTATTCGCCTTCGAGAAAAACCGAGACCGGCTTGCCCGCTGCAACCTGCCCCACGGCGCGCGTCATGATGTGCTCGAGCTGGTGCGCGCGCCCCATAAAAAGCTCTGCAGGAACCGGCTGATCGGGGAAGAAGGGGCTGCGACCTTTGGATTCAAGGGTGTTCATCGTTTTCAAATTTTGGATTGATGGAGTCTTGGGGGCATGGATAGTTGGATTGTTGACTCCTCAAACAATCCCTCTGAAAATCCGTTGCCGTCATCGCGGCTCATCTTTTCATCCGAACGGCCTTCGATCTCCTCAAAGCAGTACGGATTGTGCGAACAGCCGCCGGAGTGGAACCGCATATCTGAGCAATCTCGGCTTCATGAATACCCTGGCTCTATCTCACCATTAAAATCTTCTTTACTGCTTCAAACTTGCCCGCCTGCATGCGATAGAAATAAATCCCGGCGGCGGCTTGTTTGCCCACGGCGTTGCGGCCGTCCCATAACACGCGATGAAAGCCTGCGGTCTGCGTTTCATCGTGCAGCGTGCGCACGAGCTGCCCGAGCACGTCGTAAATGCGAATCGTCACATGGCTTGGTTGCGGCAGCGCGTAACGAATCGTGGTCGCAAGCGCGACGTTGTTATTCGAACGCGCGAACGGATTGGGATAGTTTTGTTCCAACGCAAAAGTTTCCGGCAATGCGCTATCAACAAGCTCGACGAGCGCGAACGCTTCGCTCGCGAAAGTGCCGTCGCCGCGCTGAAAATTGCCGAGCATTTCGACTTCGACATTATCTTCTTGCCGCCATACTTTAAAACGCATTGGCGTGCCGGGCGCGAAGCCAAGCACTCTTTCATTGCTAATCTCCGCGCGCCAAGCTGCGATTCCCAACGCGCCGCTTACGGGCCACACGCCCGCGCCGACCAACTCGCCGCCGTTTGTGAAGATGCCGATCTCATCACCCGGCCGCAATGAAACACCTTGCAATTTTGCCGCTTGCACGATGACGATGTAATTATCACTGCCACGCTGCATAGCTTTGAAATGCTGCGGCAACATTCCGAAAGAGACTTTCGTGGTCGCCGCAATTTTTGGTTGCGCACTCGGCAATCCGCCCAAAGGATAAACCAGCGTGTCGGGCGCGCTTAAATAAACTTTATAACCTTCGCCGGGGAACATGTCGCCAATGGTGTTGACGTTGCCCACGCTTGGAATGAAAAATCCGCCCACGTCATTCTTCGCAATCACGAGATGATCGTAAATCGAAAACAGCGCGAGCGGCGCGAGAATGTCATTCGCGGGCAGGAAGCTGATGAAGTTCCAACCCGCTTGCAACGGCATCGGCGTGAAGGGCGGCACTTCTTCGCCGCTGATCGCGATGGAATCCGGGGCATCGAGATAGACGCTATAGCCCGCGAGCGCATCGAGATTTTGAATCGTGTTGATCACGCCCGGAATGAACGCGCGGCCGGCGCCGTCTTTCATAATGCGCAATTGCTCCGTGTCGGCCAGCAACTCTTCGATGTCGGTCGAAGCCGGTTGCACGTTGAACGAAATCCAACTCCAATTCGATTGCAACGCCTTCTGCCGCGTGAAGGTCGTGTTCGCTTCGAGCAGCGCGATGCGCGCCGAGTCCGCAGCGCCGAAGCGGCCGTCGCCGCGAATGTAAGTCGCGGCCGCGGGATAATCGCGATCGTTGCGGCTGCTATCCCAAATGCGAAAATACATCGGCTCGCCGGGCAGGAAGCCTTCGACGCGTTGCGTCGCGGGATCATCGCCGTAAGCAATCATGCGGCCCGGTTGCGCGCTGCGCCACACGAGCGCGCCCGCGACTTTGCCGCTCGAAGTAAACAAACCGATTTCATCGCCGCTCGCCAAAGCTTCGCCGTCGAGCGCGGCATTGTCGATGACGATGGGATACTTCACGTTCGTGGTTTCCGGCGGCGGGAAATGGCCCGTCGAATCGTCAATAGCTAAAACTTCGAGCGTGAGCTGCACGGCCACGCTCGGCTCATCGAGATCATTGCTCTCAATGCGCAGTTCCGCGCGATACGTGGAGTCCGGCGTCAAACCTTTCGCGCTGAAGTTGATCGCGAGCGTGGTCGTGCCGCCGCTGGTGAGCGAGCCGACTTTGGGCGAATAAGACAGCCAGCTCGCGGGCCGCTCGATTTGCACCGCGAGGTTGTTTTTCACATACGTGGTGTTGAACGCCACTTCGACACCGTCGGAGCCGTCATGATTTTGGATGCCGAGCGTCGCAAAATTGTTCGGCGCGCCGACTTGCAGATATTGAAAACGAATATTGCCGCTGGCGAACAAGATCAGCTGAAACGTGAACGGATCGCTGCTGCCGGCGCGCACCACGTTTTGCCATTGCACGATGAAGCGTTGGCCGTTGCCGTGATAATATACCGCGCCGGGCCGCGCGTCGAGATCATCCCAAAACGGGGCGACCAAATCGTTGATGCTGCCCACGCTCGGAATGGGATTGTTGCTGAAAAAATTTGCCGCGCTGGTGAAGGAAATAAAGCCGTTGCTGCACACGCGAAGCTGCGTGAACACCGAATCATAAAACGGAAACGCGAAGCTGATGTTGAAGAAGCCCACGTTGTCATCGTCGCCGAGATCGAGAATGCGCGTGCCCGTTGTGGAAATATCTTCCCACGCGAAGGCCGGGCCGGAGGGATCATCGCTATCGCGCCAAATGTAGCCGAAATTGTCCGGGCCGCCGCGCCCCGCAATCACGTCGCGGCCGCGGCGCCAATCAACCTCGCCTTTATTCAAAGCCGCCTTGTAAAAGGAAGAGGGATATTTTGGTGTGAGCATTTGGGTAAATTGAAACTCCGGCGGCACGATACGCAAGCGATAAAACAAATCGCCCACGCCGAAATTGTTGAGCGTGACGTTGCGCGCGGCTTCATCTTCTTCGAACAGTTTCACGCTCAAAGCCGTGGGCGAAACGTCGATATCCGAAGGCGCGAACACGTCGATGAGCACGTCGTCGATGAACCAATCATCGCGGCTTGGCGCGCCGAGATTGCGAAAGCGCACGCGAAAATCGCGATGATACGCGGCCGGCGGCAACACGAGCTCTTTGCGCGTGAACACGGGCAGGCCGCCTTCGCTGCCGGCATGGCGCGTGAGCTCGATCCAATTATTGAGCGGATCGCGATACTCGATGACGAGATCATCACCCGGATCAGGCTCTTCGCCGCCGCCGGTTTGCTCGAATTGATATTTGAGCGACACCGCGTTCTCTGCGGAAAGATCGAGCGGCCGCGATTGCAATTCACTGCCGCCTTGCAGATTGAGCGCATATGGCGGACTAGGAATGTTGAGCGCGACGCTGTTGACGAACGTGCCGGAGAGTTGCGGCCATTTGTTGGGATCGAGCGCGAGCGCCGGGAAATCATCCGCAAACGGAATTTCGCCGGGCGTGATCTCGAGCACGCGCACGTCGTCGAGATACCAATCGTCGAACGGCCCGGGCGTGGCGATATTGCGGAAGCGCACGCGAAAGCTGCTGTGATACGCGTCGCTCGGCAACAGCGCGGATTGCGAGGCAAAGTTAGTCATGTTCAAACCCGCGCCCGGCAAGGAGAGCAATGGCAGCCATTCGCCATCGACGTTGTGATACTCGGCCAAAAAATCATCAGCGGGCTCTGGCTGATTGCCGTTGCCGCCGCGCTCATAGGCGAATTGCAAAATCACGTCGCGCTTGCGGCTGAGGTTGATGGGCTGCGATTCGATGAGATCGCCGCCTTTGCCCGCGCCGTCGAAATTGACCGCGAACGGCGCGCTCGGCTCGTTGGCGGCATCGGTGTTGACGATTGCCGGGCCGTCGTTCTTGAGCCAGCGCGTTGGGTTGAGCGTATTCGCGGGAAAATTTTCAGTGAAGGGAAGATCGGCGGCCGGGCCGAGCGAAGTCGTGGCGATAAAAGCCGCATCGCGCACGAGCGCGTCCGTTGCTGAAATCGCATGCACACGCACGGTATCGCGCACGCCGCGCGCCGCATCATCCGGTACGTCGATTTGCACCACGAGCGCGAATTGTCCGCCCGCAGCAAGCTCGCCGGTCGTGGTGATCTTCGTGATGGTGTCCGCGGCGAGCACAGTGGTCGGCCAGAGATTGCCGGAGATCGAAAGATTGAAAGTATCCGCAGCCTCGCCGAGATTCGCGACGGTCATGAGATAATAAACCGGATGGCCCGCCGCGGCCTCGCGCAGAATCGGCGAAGGCGAAATGCGCACGTTGCCTTGGGCCGCGGCGCGCAACGGAGCAGCTTGCGCAATGTTGTGGGGAATAGGTTCAAAAATCAGGGTGAGAAAAACAGCGGCAACAGCGAGAGTGAAAAACGCCAGAGCGGAATGTAGCATGCCTCGATTCATCGGCATGGCGGCTCCCTCCTTCCTCGAACCAAGTGAGCAACGAAAAGACGATTGATCGAAAAAGCTGTCCATCATGAAGCTTCCAGCCCGTTTGCAACCTAAGCCACCCTACCCGGAATTGGTGAAACGACGCGCTTTTAAACCGCTCGAAATATAACCCGCCGTGTGAAAGAAATGCAAGGGCAATTTTGGAGGAGGCCGCTTGCAATTTGCCGCGGGAATCGCCGGATATGTTTGAAGCGTCATTTATAATCACGTGTGGAGTAGCGCAGGCATCCTGCCTGCAGACGAGATGCCTGCGCAACGTTGCCTGCCAATAACTGAGGGATTACCGCCATTCCAAAATTCACCTTGACGTGACGAGTGAATTTGCCTAAGTTTGTTCCAATTGAAGCTGCAAAATATACAACGAGAGTTTTGATCATGGAAATTACAGAACAAATCGCTTACTGGAAAAACCTAGCCGAATCCGATCTCGAAGTGGCGCGACGCTTCTTGCAACGTAAAGAGGATTTGCACTACTGCCTATTCTTCTGTCACATGAGCCTGGAGAAAATGATCAAAGGCTTGGTGGTCGCAGCCACGCAAGCAACGCCGCCAAAGATTCACGATCTGCTTTTGTTGGCAGAGCGAGCGAAGCTGACTTTGACCGAAGAAATGGCGGCGAAATTCAAAAACTTCAACTCATTCAATTTGGAAGCACGTTATCCGGATTACAAACTCTCTTTCTATAAACTCTGCACGCTTGACTTCACGAAAGAACAATTTGCGCAGATCGAAGAGGTCTATCAATGGTTGAGCAATCAATATCCGAATCAATCTTCAGCGACATCCGCAAGCTGATCGTCGAACTGGAAAAGGAAAACATTCGCATCGAGCGCGCGATTCTTTTCGGCTCGCGGGTTCGAGGAACGGCCTCGGAGTATAGCGACATCGACGTTGCCTTGGTTTCGCCGGATTTTTCAGGAACAAGATTCTTGGACAATCAACGCATGATCAAGGCCACTTTGCGCATCAACACGCGTTTGGAAACCCACCCCTTCACGCGCGAGGATTTTCTCGACTCGCCGTTCGTGCGCGACGAAATTTTGCCGTATGGCATCGAAGTTATTACTCAGAGCGAAATATAGGTTACACTTCTCCCTCCTTGCATGTCATTCAGAAGGAAACTTTTTACGTGCTGGAGATGCTGCCCAGTGCTTAAAAAGATTCCTCCTGAATGACAATAATAGAGGTGCGGAGTGTAACCTATTTTATGCTCGGAGTAGCAAATAGGCGCGCCGCCGCGCTTTGCGCGCGCTTGCACTTGGGGTTGCGGCTTCTCCGCCTGGAATGAAAACATGCGCTATCACACTTTCGATCTCACCATCTCCGTAACCGGCGCCGAGCACGAATATGCGCTCGTGGCGCACTCAAACACGCAGGGGGAAGCCACTGGCCGCACGAGAATCAATACGGCCGCACCGCCGCTTTCCACTCTCCTTCAACAACCAGCAACGAGTCACCAGCTTTCAACCTTCAGCCCTCAGCAATATGGCACGCTGCTCTATCAATCCCTTTTCGTCGATCAAATCGCACCGCTTCTCCAACGCGCGTTGGGAGAATGTTTGCGCGAGGATCAAATCGGTTTGCGCATACGGCTGCGGAGCGAGCCGCCGGAGCTTGCGGCTTTACCATGGGAATATCTGTATGATCCGCAGCGGCGCTTGTTTCTTGCCGCTTCGGTGGAAACGCCAGTGAGCCGTTATCTCAATCTCACCGAGCCGGTGCGCAAGCTCGCGTGCCCGGCGCAAATCAATCTGCTCGCGGCTATTCCTCAAAATTCCGGTTTGGATACTGAAGCCGAGCGTGAAATGCTCACCGAGCTTTCAGAAAGATTGACCGGCAAAATCGTGGTGGATATTCTCACAGACGAAGCGACGCAGAAAGCGATGCGCGCGGCGTTGCGGCAGAAAGCGTATCACATCTTTCATTACGCCGGACACGGCTCGTTTAAAGATGATGGAGCTTTCATTCATCTCGATCACTCCGAAAAACTCACCGAGCCGATGAACGCCAACCAGTTCGCGCAATTCTTTTTGGATTATCCCTCGATGCGTTTGGTGTTCTTGAATGCCTGCCACGGCGCAACGCGTTCCAACCACCAAGCTTTGGCCGGACTCGCGCCGCAACTCGTGCTGCGCGGCGTGCCGACCGTGATTGCCATGCAAGATACGATTGCCAACGACGATGCGGTTTTATTCGCCACGGAATTTTATGCCGAACTCTGCGATCCGCGCGAAGGCGGGCAAGTGGAAGTGGCGATGTCGCGCGCGCGGAAAGCTTTGTTGCAGGAGAAGCCGGAGAGCGCGGTGTTTGGGAATCCCGTGCTGTATTTGCGCGCGGAGGAAGGAAGGTTGTGGGAAACGCAAACCACTGCGTCGCCCCAACCTCCGGCAAAGGAGAAAAAGCCGTTGCTAGAGCGCTGGCAGGTTTGGGTGGGACTGATCGGTGGAATTCTGGCGATTGTTCTCGGCTTGTTGGAGTTGCGTGAGAAGATTGCTCCGCCCGCAGCGTCTACACAGGAGGAAGCCAAACCGAAAGAAATCGCCACGAGCTATTTGCGCGTGTTCGTGATAGATGCGACTTCGGGCGCGCCCCTCGCAGACGTGAGGCTCACGGTTACAGAACTGCCGGTCGATACTGTGCTCACCGCTATGACCACGAGCGATGGCGGTTTTCATTTTAAAGAAATTCCCGCGCCGGTTAATTCAAGAGCGCGGGTGTATGCAGAAAAAGAAGGATATCGAGGCAAGAACGAATACACCTTCTTGCCTGGCCCGCTCAAATTTGAATTGGAGAAAATAAAATGAAATTTTCCCCAGTTAACCGTAGCCCTGCCCCCTTGTGGGGCATTATTGCAACCGCGAATCTTGCGCTTGTGACAGCCGCCCACAAGCGGCGGGGACTACGGACGATGGGCATTGCTCTGCTCTTTTGGTTCTCTACCGCCGGCGCGCAAATCACCCTCAACGGCAACTTGCTCACCGATGCCGAGAAGCCCGTGCCGAACACGAAAGTGGGCGTGGCTGCCGGCCCTTCGAATACGACTGACTCAAAAGGCCAGTTCAGTATAAAGCTCTCTTTGGATTTTATTGAAGGCGAGCGCTTGTTTCTTGTGGTGGAGAAACCGAATTGGGTGATCAATTACCCGCTGGATGGCGAATGGAATCTTCCTGCCAAGAAATTGCAGGAGGTGCCGACGCAATACACCAAAGTCATCATCGTGCCGTTTGGCTCCAAAGCACTGTGGACGCATGCCCGCATTGAAAAGCACATTGCCTTGCTCTCGGAAGAAATCGCCAAGTTGAAGAAGGAAGGCGATACACCCAGGCCGATTGATTTTACTTATTATCTGAGCGAATGGGCGAATAAATATGGCTTCACGCCCGTGGAAGTAAAAACCGCGTTTGATCAATGGTCCGCAGACGTGGCAAGCTCCGAAGATTACCGCACGCAGGGTTTGCGCGCGTTTTATGAAAAGAACTTTGCCGCTGCTGCCGAGAATTTTGAAAAGGCGGCCAAGCAAGGTGAAGCGCGGCTCAAAGCTTTGAGTGAAGAGACCCGCCAGGTCACAATTGGAACGTACACGAACTGGAAAGACGCCGGCAACGCTTTATCCAACCTGTATCGTTTCTCAGAAACTTTGGCAAGGTATCACAGTGCAAGCAGCTTGGTTGCAAAGCATGAATATCCCAACGAGTGGGCTGAGATCAGATTTTTCATTGGCAATACCAAGTGGGAAATTGGTAAACGAGCTGAGGGAGAGCAAGCCATCACATCTTTGAAAGAATCTGTACAAGCCTATCTTGAGGCATTCGAGATTTATACCCGCGAGCGACTGCCGCAACACTGGGCCATGACGCAAAATAGTCTGGGGAATGCGCTTCTAGATCAGGGCGTTCGCACGGGTGGGGATGAGGGGCCCAAATTGTTGGCGGAAGCAGCGAGCGCGTTTCGCCAAGCGCTGACGGTTTATACCCGCGAGCAACTGCCGCAAGGTTGGGCAACCACTCAAAATAATCTGGGGAATACGCTTAAAGAGCAGGGCCTTCGCACGGGCGGGGATGAGAGGACTAAATTGTTGGCGGAAGCGGTAGGTGCGTATCGCCAAGCGCTGACGGTGAGGACCCGCGAGCAATTGCCGCGGGACTGGGCCATGGCGCAAAATAATCTGGGGGCTGCGCTTTTTGAGCAGGGCATTCGCACGGGCGGGGATGAAGGGGCGAAATTGTTGGCGGAAGCGGTGGGCGCGCATCGCCAAGCGCTGACGGTGAGGACCCGCGAGCAACTGCCACAGCAGTGGGCTATCACGCAAAATGGTCTGGCGGGTGCGCTTAAAGAGCAGGGCTTTCGCACGGGCGGAGATGAAGGGGCGAGACTGTTGGCGGAAGCGCTGGCCGCGTATCGCCAAGCGCTGACGGTTTATACCCGTGAGCAACTGCCACAGCAGTGGGCCATGGTCCAAAATAATCTGGCGGATTTAGGTTTGAATTTAGGGAAAAGCTTAAGTGACGAAAAAGGTATGCAATTGTTATCGGAGGCAATAGTTGCCGCTCGCCAGGCATTGGAAGTTTGGACCCGCCACGACTTCCCACAATATTGGGCGTTTGGGCAGACCACGTTAGGGGAGGCATTGCTTGAACAGGGTATCCGCACGAGTGGAGAAGAAGGTACAAAACTTTTATTCGAGGCATTGTCTGTTTTTCAACAAGCGATGGATATATTTAGTTTTGAATCACAGTCCGGTTATTGGGCATACGTGCAGAACAAATTGGGTAGGCTTTACTATCATCTTAAAGAGTGGGATAAAGCAGCAGAAAGTTATGCGAATGTCTTAAAGGTTGAATACAATGATATTGCAGCATATCGAGCAGCGGTTGAGCTTTACCAGAATACTTTGTTTAGTTTTTCAGAAGCTTTTCAGTTAAACCAACAATGGCTCAGCCATAACCCTGATGATCTTTCCGCCCAATGCGCCTTCGCCGAAAAGCATTTCACCACGAGCCGCTTTGCCGAATGTGAGCAACGCCTCGCCGCGCTTTTGGCAAATCCGGAAGTTGAGCCGCCCACTAAAATCGCGCTGCGCGCCATTCAAATTGCCAACGCGCTGGCGCAGAACAAAACGCAGCAGGTTCCGGCAGCATTAGAAATCTTGCAGCAGAACCTCGCGGCCCGAATCGCCAAGTTCAAAGTCGATGGGGCATTCGAAGGCACGAAACATTTCATCAGCACGAATGAAACGTTAGCATCGCACCGCGCATGGCTGCTGCAATTCTTCGCGGCCATCGAGCACAAAGAGGGGAGAGAGGCTATATTGGCGGGGTTGAAAGAGGTGAGAGAGAAATTCAAAACTGTTGGGAGATAAATGGAGGTGTCAGTCCGTCGGTGGATGCCATGCGGCCTTCACCCATAGATGACGAGCCGCAACGACCGCAGGATGATTCATATTCAAAGCCGCAACCGTTGCTCTTCCTTTTGGCGTTGTTCCTTGAATGATCGTGCCTGCTTCAGTCCACTCAAAGTGCTCATTCCAAAAATCAATGCGGGGGTTGAACAAGTCAACGCTCACCATACTTTCAGGGTCAATGGCTTCAACTCGGTCGGACTTGTGGCTATTGCACCTCGGACAGGCGAGAAACAAATTCTCTTCGTCCGAGCCGCCGCCTTTTGCCTCTGGAATAATATGCTCAATTTCTAGCAATGGGCCCAACAACATGCTGCGAGAGGAGGCAATAGCCGCAGCGAAAGCGCGCCGCTTCTGCGACGCGTTGGCGCAGCGCCGATGAGATATATTGCGAACTCATTCTAACGGCGCAAATTGATTGAGATCGGAGATGGCGTATCCGCGTTGTTGCAAGAGCACCGCGGCTTGCGCTCTGACCAAAATCGTCTCGTCATAGAGCGCCAGCAAGGCTTGTTCCTCGACGCGCTCTTCCGCGGTCAATCCCAGGCGCTGCTGTTTATCGTGCAAGGCTTCGAGGCGTTGCCGTTGCTCGGTTCGCATGGTTGCGCGCGCGGCTCGCCACAAAGCTGCGTCGTTGAGATAAACCATTTGCGCCAACACGGAGCGCAGTTTTTCCGTGGCCGTATCGGCAACCGGCGCGACTGCTGCAACGGCCTCGAGCATAACCTCGTGAATGGGCCGTTTAATTCTTTCCGCGGCCCGCCGAACTTGGTCATAGATAGTTTCCGGCAGATTCAGGGTGATGGCTTGGACGGACATTCGTGCCTCGCAAAATTTTGCAGTCCACGTTGCTGTTTCATTAATTGTGACGCCGAAACCTATAGAAAATTTCTTACGAAAGAAAGAGCAATTTCCAAGTTCATGCCGGCTAGTTGGCCAACTTGCCAAGCAAACCTCGCCGGCCGACTCGACACGTTCAAAGTCGGTTGGACCTTCGAAGGCACGAAGCATTTCATCAGCACGAATGTCCCGCGTTTCATTTGTAACGTACCTTCAAATCGTCGTCGGTATAAATATCTTCCTCGGGATCGGCGAGAAAATCGAAAGCGCCGCCGGTCTCCGCCAGCTTGATGATTTCGGCAACCGGCAAGTCATCATAGGCTGCGTCCTTTGCAGAATCATCCGACCTAAAAACGTCGCCGGTAGAGCGATCCCACCTCACGCCGTCGTCTTCTATCAACAAGATTGCGCGGGCCTTTTTAATCTGCAGAAGAAGCCGTTGAATCTCTATAAGGAAACATCAACCCTCCCCGGTCCGAAGGTTCAAGTTTGAATTCGTAAGCTTGCATGTTTGATTCGCCTCGGTTTTCATTGCCGTATCAATTTGCCTAAAAGCTGCTGTGATGCCGAAAACATATAAAAAATCTCTTACGAAACAAAGAGCAATTTGCGCCCCGCATTGTCGAACAACTTGCCGAGCAAACATTGCCGGTCCATCGTAAATCCCCGCTTGCTTTTTCACTTTCGGTTGGATATAATGCGCCACTCAAAATGATCACGCCGCCCTCAAACTGAGTCGAAATTCGACTCGGCAGGCGCAAGCTCACCACGCGGTTTTGCTGCACGACGTCACGCAAAGGAGTCCATGGCTGTGACTAAATCTCGCAACCCGGTTGGGCACATCATCTCTCTCGGCAGCCCACCTCGCACCTCCCAACCTCGCCTTTCCCTCGCGCGCGAACACTACTTCCATAAACAGGAACAAAAAAGAAAAAATCTCACGCAAAGACGCAGAGACGCAAAGAACTCGCAAAGAAAAGCATGTAGGGCTTTCACGAAATCCTGGTGCGCGTAAAAGAATAAAGCTCTTCTTTGCGGAAACTCTGCGTTTTTGTCCCGCCCTTGCGCATGCGCGTCAACCGAAGGAACGGAGTTTTTGTGGGTAACTTTTGCGCGCGCGTTTTTCATAACGACAATGATAGAGCATTTGTTGGAGAATGAATTCTTTGTTTGGTTGCGT
>Ga0247727_10002194_pt1 | contig 44994 bp, 39 predicted proteins | sample WisWelCaveWW1625_FD_202498 | JGI IMG/M metagenome (GOLD analysis project Ga0247727, IMG submission 202498) | Biofilm microbial communities from Wishing Well Cave, Virginia, United States - WW16-25 | ecosystem: Environmental > Aquatic > Deep subsurface > Groundwater > Cave microbial mat | place...
CCGCCCAGGATCACCCTGGCCGCGCCCCCTACACCCGCACCCATGTAGTGAAGACCTTCAGGAGCCCGATCGTGGGAAATCAATCACTTAGGCCCTTCGCACCCCGCGAATAGGCCAAGCTGGGCTAATGGTAACGATCCTGCCCTGCTGGCTCGTGTCGCCGGCCTGGAACGTGCGCTCCGGTGTCCGCTCCACCGCACCTGGGATCTTATCAAAGCAGATGCTGGCCGACCGCTCCATGTGGGCGAGCGTGAGCCGCCCGGGATTGCCGAAATGCACGCAATAGCGCCCATCCTTCATGTGGGCCAGGTGGAAGCCCCAGGTGCCCGTCGCGGTGACCTGGTAGACAACGCGGACGATGCGGCCGTCGGCCGGCGTCTGGGCGCTGGCCGGTGCCGGGCTTGCTGAGGTGGCGCAGAGAAGCGCTGCCGCTGCGATGATGGGCCTTGCCATGGGTTCCTCCCCAATCCGTGGTGCGCACGCATCCTGGACCCAGATCTTGGTTAGACTGAGGGTTGGTATCGCGAGCCTGGTGCAACGTCGCGCTCGGCACCACTCTCGCGGCCGAGAAAGGTGAGTTAGGTTAGCCTTGCGAGCGCCCAAGCTGCGGAAAAAATCGAATGCAAATCTCCGGGCATGGCCTCGACGGTGTCGACATCTTCGCCGACCTCGACCCCGCCGAACGCTCGAGGCTCGCGGCCGAGCTGGAAACCATCGCCCTCAAGCGCGGCGATGTGCTGGTGCGACAGGGAGAGACCGCCGACGCGCTCTATATCGTGGTCACGGGCCGATTTGCCATCACCGTCGACGGCCGGCGACAGGCGATCGCCGAACTCGGGCCGGGCCAGCCGGTGGGCGAGATCGCGTTCCTGGCCGGCGGGCCGCGCACCGCCACCGTCACGGCCCTGCGCGACAGCGTCGTGCTGCGCCTCGGGCGCGCCGAGTTCGAGCAGCTGTCGGGCAAGAACCCAGGCATGTTGCGTACGCTGACCGTGACCTTGGCGCGGCGCCTCGCCGAGACCAACGTCGCACAAGCGCCTCCGCCCGATCCGCGTCCGCGTACCATCGCCATCATCCGCGCGGGTGGCGGCACGGTGCCCGAAGGATTCGTCGACCAGTTGCTGAGGGTTCTCCAGCGGGGGCACCGCACTATCCTCGTACGCGCCGCGACAGCCGCCGAGGTGCTGCCCGCCGGCGTCCAGCTCGACAGTGCCGAGGCCACGCGCGCGCTCAACGCGCTGGAGGCAAGCCACGACTACGTTCTGTTCCTGGCCGAGCCGGAGCCGACCCCCTGGTCGGAGAAGGCGATCCGCCAGGCCGACCTGGTGCTGAGCGTCGGGCGCGGCAGCGCCGATCCGCAACCCAACGCGCTCGAACGGCTCGCGGCCGAACTCGTACCGTCCGACGGCCAGCGTCTGGTGCTGCTGCACCAAACGCGCGGGCCCATATCCGGAACGGCGCGCTGGCTGCAAGGGCGCAGCATCGCCATGCACCATCACGTCGCGCTCGATCAGCCGGCCGATGTGGAGCGGCTATATCGGTTCATCAACGGCACCGCGCTGGGCCTCGTCGCCTGTGGCGGCGGCGCCTACTGTGCGGCCCATGTCGGCCTCTACAAGGCCCTCGTCCAGTCCGGACTCTCCTTCGACATCGTCGGCGGCACCTCGGGCGGCGGAGCCATGACGGCGGCGTTCGCGATGGGTACCGACCCTGACGCCATCGACCGGGCGACCCACGACATCTTCGTCACCAACAGGGCCATGCGCCGCTACACCTGGCCGCGCTACAGCCTGCTCGACCACACGCACTTCGACCGCCAGCTTGCCAACCACTACGCCGGGGTCGACATCGAGGACTTGTGGATCCCCTACTTCGCGGTCTCGACCGACCTGTCGAGCTACGAGTTGCACCGCCATCGCCGCGGCGATTTGTGGGCCGCAGTGCGGGCGACGGGGTCGGTGCCGGTGCTGCTACCGCCCTATTACACCGAGGCCGGCCACATGCTGGTCGACGGTGCGATCCTGGACAACGTGCCGGTGCGCGTCATGCACGAGTTGAAAAGCGGCCCCAACGTGGTGATCAGCTTTGCGGTGCCCAAGCTCGAACGCTTTGCGGTCGACTACCGCTCGCTGCCCGGGCGCAGCGAGCTGTTGAAATGGCTGGCGACCCGGTTCCTGAGGGGTGCGCTGCCGCCCGCCCCGGGCGTCGCCACCGTTCTGATGCGCTCGCTGATGGCCAAGGGCCAGGACTTCGAGCGCCACCTGCGGCCAGGCGACCTGCTGCTGGTGCCGCCCCTGCCGCAGGACCTGGGCCTGCTCGACTGGCATCGCCATGCCGAGCTCGTGGACCGCACCTATCGCTGGGGCCTCGGCGAGATGGCACGGCTGCGAGCCGAGGGACACCCGGTGGCAGCAGGCGCGGCGGGGCGCTGATGAACGGGGTTGCAGCAGCGCCTGCATGCGAGGATGGCGCTTGTCGGCGCCAGGGCGCTCGGTCACCATGCAACTGCCGCCGCAGATAGTGGGGACACCGTTGCACGAGACGACCTACTCGACGCCGCTCATAGCGCTCAACGCGGTGGTGCTCGATACCGAAACGACCGGTCTCGACGCCCGCAACGCACGCGTGGTGCAGATCGGCGCCATGCGGGTGAGGAATGGCGCCATGCCGGAAGCGGAGCGCTTCGAAAGCTTGGTCAACCCCGGAAGCGCAATTCCCGCTGCGGCGGTTGCCGTGCACGGCATAACCGATGCCATGGTCGAAACCGCTCCCCCCTTCCGGGAGATCGCCACGGCCCTCGAAGCCTATATCGGCCACGCCATAGTGATCGGCCACGCGGTGTACTACGATCTGGCCGTACTCGAGCGCGAATACACGCTGGCGGGGCGCGCCTGGCCGCGCTTTCGCGCGCTCGACGTGCGCACGCTCGCCCGGCTGGCGGCTCCCTCGCTGGCCGACCACGGGCTCGAGCGGCTCAGCGAGTGGCTCGGCATCGCTTTGACCGGCCGCCACACGGCGATCGGCGACGCGCAAGCCGCGGGCCGGATATTCACGGCCCTGATCCCCCTCCTGCGCGCCAAGAACATCCGCACCCTAGCCGAGGCAGAGGCTGCGAGCCGGTCATTGGCGGACGCGGAGGCGCGCGGCAGCGGCGGCTACGTGCCGGCATCGACCGGTCCCAGTGACCAAGCTCACGCGCTAGCGCGCATCGACAGCTTCCCCTACCGCCATCTGGTTCGCGATGTGATGAGCTCTCCGCCCGTGTTCGCACCGCCGCAGACGACGGTGCGCGAGGCCGTGCGCCTGCTCATCGAGAAGCGGGTGAGCAGCGCGTTCGTGCGGGCGCCCTCGGGTTTGACGGGGATCGTGACCGAGCGCGATGTCCTGCGCGCCGTCGACGAAGGCGAGGCCGGACTGTCGGCCCGCCTCGATGCGATCATGAAAGCGCCGCTGCAGACCGTGGCCGAGGACTCCTACCTCTACCGCGCGATCGGGCGCATGGAGCGGCTGGGCTTCCGCCATCTAGGCGTCAGCAACGGACGGGGCGAGATCGTCGGGGCCGTGACGACGCGCAACCTGTTGCGTCACCGCGCCACCACCGCGATCGTGCTGGGCGACGAGATCGACAGCGCGGCGACCGCCGCGGAGCTCGCTGCGGCATGGGCGAGGCTACCGCTGATGGCACGGAGCCTCACGCAGGAAGAGGTCGATCCGCGCACGATCTCGGCGGTCGTGAGCTCGGAAATCTGCGCCACGACCCGCCGCGCTGCCGAGCTGGCGGAGGAAGCCCTGCGCGACGACGGCCTGGGCCCGCCGCCGGTGCCGTTTGCCGTGCTGGTGCTTGGGTCCGCCGGGCGAGGCGAGAGCCAGCTCGCGGCGGACCAGGACAATGCCATCGTCTATTCCGAGGGCAGCGAAGGCGGGCCCGAGGACCGCTACTTCGAGCAGCTCGCCATCCGCATGAACGAGACGCTGGACGCGGCCGGCGTTCCCTACTGCAAGGGCGGCGTGATGGCCAAGAACCGCGCCTGGCGCAAGAGCGTTGCCGACTGGCGCGCGACCATCGACGGCTGGGTGCGGCGCCAGCGCCCGCAGGACTTGCTCAACGTCGATATCTTCTTCGACGCCATCGCGGTCCACGGCGCAACCTCACTGGCCGAGACCGTCTGGAACCATGCCTACGACCGCGGCCACGCCGCCCGCGACTTCCAGAACCTGCTGATCGAGCTGGCGCGCAAGCCGGGCAGCGCCTTTGCGCTGTTCGGCGGCTTCAGGCTGGACGACAAGGGCCGCATCGATCTCAAGCGCGCCGGCCTGATGCCGATCTTCACGGCGGCGCGGGTGCTCTCCATCAGGCACGACGTCCGCGCCCGTACGACCGCCGATCGTCTTGCCGGCGTGGCCGCCAAGAGCATCGGATCGCCCGAGGCGATCCAGTCGATACTAGAGGCGCAGCGCGCGATCTTGGGCGTCGTGATCGCGCAGCAGCTGTTCGATACGGAAACCGGCGTGCCGCTGTCGGCGCGCGTGGCACCGGAGCGCCTCAGCAAGACCGGAAAGGCCGACCTCAAGGCGGCGCTTACGGCCGTGGACGAGGCCATCGGCCTGGTCTCGGAAGGGCGGCTGTGAGGCGGGGCGGGAGAGGCAGGTCACCGCTTCGGCCTGGTGCGCGACCACTCCAGGAACTCCTTGAACAGGCGCTCCTGCTCGGCTGCGTCGTGGGGGGCCACCTTGGCCGCCTGTGTGCGCGCCTGCGTGACGTCGACGGCGGGTGGTGGCGCCTTCGCCGCCGCCTCGGCCGCCTGGCGATCGAGCCACTTCTGTGCGGCCGGGAACCGTTGCCAGCCCCGGATGTTCGCGCCGATGTTGACGTCCCGCCAACTAGGGTGACGCGGCGGCGGCCTCAGCTTGTCGAATTTCGAGAAGAGTGCATTCGAGAACTTCTCGATCTTCCTGTAGCGCTCCGAGCCAGGCGCCCAATTGTAGGTGATCAGGAGAAGGTTGGTCCCAATGGTTTGAACTTTCGACCCCTTTGCAATCAGATTTGGGTAGGTCTCGCTGGACAGGCTTGCGGGCAGAAAGGACTCCTCGATCGCCGCGGTGTAGGGCACCTCCAGGAGCCTGAAACCCAAGTCCGCCCCCACGCCGGCATATGCGGGAATGGGGACCGAGCAAACGCATGCGGTGGCATAGATCTTGCCGGTGCGCATCTCCTGGATGGCGTCGGGGAGCGTCAGATTGACCTCCTCGATTTCGATACCGAGCGCTTTCAGCAGTATGGGAACAACGCTGCCCTTCGGCAGGACGTTGATTTTTTTCCCATGCAGATCTTTCAGGGCATTGAGCTCAGGCCGCGCCAGCACCTGAAGCATATCCACCGCTAGCGCCGTGACGTATGCGACCCGCCGATCGAGGTTCGGTCCATACTCGCCAGACGCCTTGGCGTCGTTGAGCACATCAAGCCTGGTGATGCCCAGGTCCACCCCACGCACCAGGAGGACGTCGCGGAGGTTGCTCTTCGCTCCGCCGCCTGCGAGGGGCAGGATCCGCAGGTTGTCTCCGTCGCTGACGGCCACCGAGATATCCTGTGCCATATGGATCCATGGGCCGCCCAGTGTTCCGCCCAGGACCATCAAGAGATTTTCGTTCGCCTTTTCCCGCTCGACTTGGTGAGAAAATGCTGGAACTTTCGGCGGCTGAGTGCGCTTTTGGGTCTGCGCGCTGGCGGCACCGACCGCGAGCGGGCCCAATGCCAGAAGGAACGCCAGTACAAGCGAGACCCGCATTTGCGATACCCCCGAACTTGTTGAAGCGATAGCTTCCGTTCGCTGAAAGCTCCGGATGCGCCCCTTGGTCACCGCCGCCCCACGATGCTTCACTGCCTCGGCCGCTTAAGCGACCACTCCAGGAACTCCTTGAACAGCCGCTCCTGCTCGGCCGCGTCGTGGGGTGCCGCCTTGGCCGCCTGTGCGCGCGCTTGCGTGACGTCGATGCCAGGCGGCGGCGCCTTCGCCGCGGTTTCGGGCAAATTTAGCAAGGCCGCCGCATTGGTGCTGATCAGCTTCCTGATCTGCGCTGGAGACATCTGCAGGTCGAGCAGCATTTGCACGATGCTGCGGAAGCCGTCCACGGGGCGCTGCGAATGGAGAAGGCCGAGGTCGGACGAGAGGATCGTGCGGTCGACGCCGGCGACCTCGATCAGATGCGCGAGGTCATCGGCGCTGTATTTCTTCGACTTGCCATCAACGAACATGCAGATGGAATGTTCCATGGCGGCGCCGATGCCGACGAGTTGGCGGATATCGGAATCGTTGCAGCCGACGATGTAGGTCGGGTGATTGATCAAGAGCTTCTTCACACCCCGCCCCGCAGCCTCCTCGAAGAGGATGTGCAGCTCGCTGACAGGAAGGTGGCCGCCAGCCAGGATGATGTCCGCCTCGGCGATGAGGTCGATGATGCGCTTGACCTCGTCTTTCAGCTTGCCGTTGGTGTCGAGCGCCGACAACGGGTCGGGCTCCATCATCTTGCGCGACGTCTTCGGGAAGGTCTTCGCCTTGCCGCTGCTCAGCTGCACCACGTGGTTGGTGGCCGAGACGGTCGGCATCCAGACGATCTTGCCCCCGAGCGCAATGGTGTGATCGACCGCATGCGGGTTGAAGCCGCCCAAGGCGTTGTTCAGCACGATCCCCGAGAACAGGCGGACATTCGTCTCGGGAAACAGTTTCTCCAGGAGAATGGCGTGCGCCATGCCGGGATAATAGTGGTCTTTGTAGACGACGGCGCGGAAGCCGGCCGCCGCTGCATGCATCAGCTGCTCGTGGTGATCGAGGATGCGCGGCATGGCCGCAGGGCCGCTATGGCAATGTAAGTCGACGGCGCCCGCGAGCAGAGCCGCGACTTCGTCGGGGCGGCTCAGCGGCGGCAGCGGCACAGTGTCAGGATAGGAAGCAGGGCCGGCATCCACCATGAGATCGGTCTCTTCGTCGATTGCAGAGCGGTTCAGGCCTAACGCGGGAGCGGATATTCGTCGCCGTTCAATACCCAGCCGGGTTTCAGGGAGAAGTCGAGGCGCGGCGGGCAAAAAATGTCGACAAGCTGATTGAGACCCGGATCGACGGATTGCGACGTGTGGATGGCTGGCGGCGGAATGACTGCAAGCGACGGGGCGCCACAATGCTCGGCCTCGTCGTTGCGCCATTGCGTCATGTCAGGGGTCCAGGGCCAGCGGATATGGTGGACGAACGCGCCTTCGAGCGCAAGCGATCCCTGCTCGAAATCGTCGTGATGATGCGGCGACATCTTTGTCGGATCGCGCTGGCCGTGGCGAGGCTCCAGGTAGTTCACCATGAAGGTCGAGCATCGGAAGATGCGGCCGAAGCGACCGGACGTCAGCGGCACGTCGAGGCTATAGGTGCGGACGCGATAGCCTTCGGTTGGGTCGGGCCAAGCCTGGAAGGGGGGAATGTTCGGATGCGCCTTGGCGTAGGATTCGGCGTTCGCGCAAGGGCGCGCCAGGTCTTCGGATTTGGCCGTGACGAGCCGGATGATGCGTCCGGATTTCGTGGCGGTGACGGTGCTGGCACCAGCCGGCACGAAGCTGATCGAATTGCCGGGGAGGTCAGTGATCTTGCCGTCCCAGGCAATCGTCGCGCCCGTAGAGATATCGGGGATGAATACGACATATTCGTCAGGCTGAGTCTCGCGCACCAGGGTCGCGCCAAGCTTGACATCGCTATATGCCAGGATGAAGTTCTGGCCGCGCGCATACCAGGTGCGACCCTTGTCATTGCTCTCGGCCGGCATCGTCTCGTAGAACTTGACGTATTCGGCGCCGGCAAAACGCGCGGCTGGCGGCTTGCCGGATGCCCGCGCAGGCGCAAGGGTGGCGCGTGGATCGGTGGCGTGATACATGCGATGCTCCTTCGTTCCCGCCTTAGAACAGTTTTTGAAAGTCGGCGAGGGCTCGCGCCGCGCCATTCTCCGGAGGCATCCATGTCGTGGGGCCGAAGACGACCCGTGTGCCGGCGGCGCCGAAAATGCTGGCTCCTCCTGCATCAGCGCTTGGGTTGCTTGCGGCTCCACTCGAGAAACTCTTTGAACAGGCGTTCTTGCTCCGCTGGGTCGTGCGGTGCCGCTTTGGCGGCTTGTGCGCGCACCTGCGTGGCGTCGGTGGCGCGGGGTGCCGCCTTGGCGTCGGCGGCCTGTCGATCGAGCCATCGCTGCGCGGCCGGGAACCGCTGCCAGCCGCGGATGCTTCCGGAGATGTTGACCTCCCGCCAAGTCGGGTGATGCGGCGGTTGCCTGAACTTGTCGATTTTCGAGAAGAACGCGTTCACGAACTTCTCGATCTTCCTGTAGCGCTCGCTGCCCGGCTGCCAATTGTAGCTGATCAGGATGTGGTTGGACCCGATGGTTTGCACTTTCGAGCCCTTTCCAATCAGATTTGGATAGTTTTCGCTGGCCAGGTTTGCCGGCAGATACGACTCCTCAAGCGCCGCGACATAGGGAATCTCCAGCAACTTGAAGCCCAAGTCCGAGCTCACGTTACGAAATGCAGGAATGGGGACCAAGCACATGCATCCTGTGCCATAGTTCTTGCCGGCGCGCATCTGCTCGATGGCTTCGGGCATCGTCAGATTGAGCTCCTCGATTTCGATGCCGAACTTCTTCAATATGTTGGTAATGGCGCTACCCTTCGGCCAGACGTTTACCGTCTTCCCATGGAGGTCTTTCAGAGACTCGATTTCAGGCCGCACCAGCATCTGAAGCATGTCGACCGAAAGCACCGTGATGTATGCCACCCGGCGATCGAGGTTCGGTCCAAACTCGCCCGAAGCCTTGGCGTCGTTGAGCGCCTCGACCCTGGTGACTCCCAGATCCACCCCGCGCAGCAGCAAGACGTCGCGGATATTGCCCTTCGCCACGCCGCCACCGACGGGAAGGACCCGCAGGTTATCGCCGTCGCTGACGACCGTCCCGACATCCTGCGCGATCTGGGTCCACGGGCCGCCCGGAGAACCGCCCACTATCATTAAGACATTTTCATTCACCTTCTCCCGCTCGGCCGCATGAGAGAAAGGCGGGGCTTTCGGCGGCTGAGTGCTCTTTTGCCGGGTCTGAGCGCTGGAGGTACTGACCGCGAGCGGGCTCAATGCCAGAAGGAACGCCAGTACAAGCGAGACTCGCATTGCGGTACCCTCCCACTTCCCGAAGCAATGACTACCCTCTCGCGGAAAGCCCCGTATCCTTGCTCCAATGCTTCCGCGGTCGCTCAATCTGAACGCCGTGCAGAGCACTGCGCTACAGCGCATTCCGCAGGCAACCCTTCGCTGCAATGCTTGCAGTCGGCAGGCATCGTGCGAGTACGGTATAGCGAACTGTCCCGATTGACAACGTCGAGGACGAGTTGCGGGACTACCCGATCAAAGGGTAGTCGCACGTTGGGATACGTCCGCAGGTTGCAAGGCAACAGTGAAGTGCTGCACCTGACATCGGCACCATAGACGAACGAGCCGGCGTCGCTCCAGGCTCGCTCGCCACCGAGATTTTTTCGCTGGCTCCTGCCACAGCTTGCCCACTGCTGGTGACGGGGATCGGGCCTATGCACGCAGCGGCATAGCTGCAGCCAACCTCAGAACTCGATCTTGGCGGCCCTCACCACCGGACCCCACTTCTCGATCTCCTGGTCAATGAACGTTTTGAGGTCCGCCGGCGTACCGCCAGAGATGATGATGCCGAGCTGTTCGAACAGGGCCTGAGCTTTGGCGCTCTTGAGGTAGTCGTTCGTCGCTGCATTGAGCTTGGCGACCGCATCGCCGGGAACCCCCGATGGAGCGAGCAGGCAATACCACACGGTTGCTTCGAAGCCCGGCAAGCCTGCCTCGGACACGGTCGGCACGTCCGGCAGCTGCTTCCAACGAGTAGCGCCGGCGATGGCCAAGGCCCGGAGTTTTCCGGCCTGCACGACAGGCACGTACGGCGTCATCGCGTCCATGGCGATGTCGATGTGCCCGCCGAGCAGGTCGCTGATGATTGGCGGGCCGCCGCGATACTGCACGTGCTTCATGTCGACGCCCGCCTGCTGCCGGAGCAGCACACCGGTGATGTGGCCGAGCGTGCCGTTGCCCGGAAAGCCAGCGGTGAGCTTGCTGGGATTCGCGTTGGCATAAGCGATCAGCTCCTTCATGTTCCTGAAGGGTGCTTCCGACCGCGCCACGACGATCACCGGCGTCTTGCCGATCAGCACGATCGGCGCAAAATCGCGGCGCGAGTCGAACGTCAAATTCTTGTACATCAGTGTATTGGTGGCGGCTGGTCCCGTAGTGCCGAGAAGGATCGTGTAGCCGTCCGCCGCCGCCTTCGCGACCGATGCCGCACCGACGTTGCCGCCCGCGCCACCGCGATTTTCGATGACGACCGGTTGGCCGATGGCGGCGCTCACGTGCTCGGCCATGGCCCTGGCGATGGTGTCGGACGAGCCGCCAGCTGTGAACGGCACGACCAATGTCACCGCCCGATTGGGCCACGCCGCCTGCTGCGCAGCCGATGGAGTGACCATAAGGCCCGTCAGAACCATGGCGGCGGCCAAAATGTGGCGGATCAAGTTGCGCATGTCAGTCCCCTCCCGGCGTTTGCAGCACGGAATGCCCGCCCCAGACGGGCCTGCGCCGGCCCGCATGAGGTTGGCACCGCTCGCCTCGACGTTGCGCGCAAGCTCCTGCAACAATCGCGCATAGCGATAGGCCAGGTCGTGGCGCGAGGCAAGCCGATGTGAAGCAGGTCATGCCGACCGAGGCGAGCACACCGCTGCCGCGCCGTATGGTTGCAAGCTGATGATGACATACTGTACGCTGAGTGGGCCACGACAAACAACCCAGCGGGCAACCCAGCGGGACCATGATGACGTTCTGGCGGGCTGCCGTCGCCACCCTTGCACTATCTTGCGCGCAGCTCTCGATCGCTGACGCCCAGGACTGGCCGAACAAGCCGGTCCGCGTCCTGATCGGGTTCGGGGCCGGCGGCGGGACCGACGTTGCGACGCGCATTGTTGCGGACAGACTGTCCGAGATCCTGGGCCAGCAATTCGTGGTGGAGAACCGGGTCGGGCGGAGAGCGGCCTTCCCGGCTTTGGCTACAGCGGGTGGTATGGTCAGGCTGAGCGAAACCGGCACTGTTTGCAGATCGCAAGCTACGGAAACGGGCTCACCCGCAGGACCGAAAATGTGGCATAAAGAGCACTGAGCGGAAGCTCAGTATCGGGGGGCGGGGACGCCAGAGGAGGGAACCATGGCCTTGACCCTAACAATGCGCGCCGTAGTCGGTGCGATCTGCTTAGCCGTTGCCTTCCCGTTCAGCGCCGCGGCAGCCTGGCCGGAGCGCCCGATCACTCTGCTGCACGGTTTCGGCGCCGGCGGCAACGCCGACGTCACCGCGCGTGTCGTGGCGGACCGCCTGTCGGCGCACCTCGGGCAGACTGTAATCGTCGAGCCGAAGCCGGGGGCAGGCGGGAGAGCTGCCGCCGGTCTCATCGCGCGGGCCCCGGCCGACGGCTACACCCTGTTCATGCTGCCCGGCGGGCATGCGGCCTCCGCCGCCTTGTACGAGCAGCTGCCCTACGACTCCCTCAATGATTTTACTTTCATCGGCCTGGTGACACAGATTCCTTTCGTCGTGGCGACTTACCCTGAGCATCCCGTGAAGACCGTGCCCGAGCTGATCGCGGCCGCAAAATCCTCACCTCAGCCGATAATCTACGCAACGTCCGGCGTCGGCACGGGCCAGCACCTGTCGGCTGAGCTGTTCGCGGCGATGGCCAACATCAAGCTCCAGCACCTTCCCTCCAAGGGCGGCACGGCTGTCCCGACCCTGCTGCTCGGCAAACACATCGAACTGGGGTTCGAGCCGCCACCGACCTTGCTGGAGCTGGTGAAGGACGGCAAGATCCGCGCCATCGCCACCACCGGCCCGACGCGGTTCTTTGCCTTGCCCGACGTGCCGACCATCGGCGAAACGATTCCCGGCTATGAGGTGACCTCGTATTTCGGCTTGGCCGGGCCACCGAATCTGCCAGCCGACGTGGTGAAGCGGCTCAATGCAGCAACGGTCGCCATGGTCAAGGAGCCGCAGACGATCGAGAGGCTCCGGGTTCTCGGCAGCGCGCCGCTTTCCAGCACACCCGAGGGCTTCAAGGAGCGCGTGGCCGCCGACATCAAGAGGTGGACCAAGCTCGTGACCGATGTAGGCATCAAGCGGTTCGGCGCCTCGCAGTAGCAGTGAGGCGTGGCTTGCGGGCGGGACGCCTCGCCCCAACTATTTCGCTCCCAGGCGCTGCAGCCGCTCGCGGGCATCTGCCGCCCCGAGTGCGAGGGCGCGCTCGTACCAGCGGCGCGCCAGCGCGGCATTCGGCTGGACGTTCCGCAGATTCAGCTTGGCAAGCTCGGCCGCATCGTAGGTTGCTGCGAGCGCCATCGCGGCTTGGGCGAGCCCCATCTCGGCCGCCCGTTCATAGAGCAGTCGGGCGGGCGCAACCCGGCCGTCTTCCAGCTCTTCATCGCCCTTCTTCAAGAACCTCAGTGCACGCTCGCGATCCCCCGGCCCAATCACAGGCGCTGCAACCTGCGGTGCCGGGCTGACCGACGGCCCCTCGGTCAATGGTTTCGGCCGATGTTCGGCGCCCGGTATCGCGACAGGCGCGGTCGCGGCGGGCGCAACCGGCGATACGCTCGTCGAGCCGTCCCACAACCTCATAAGATGCTTCTGGACGACGGCTGCATACGCGTCGCTTTGCTTGAGCTGCTTGAGGCCTCGATTGAGGGCACTGATGAGTGCCGGGCCTCGAGCGTGCTCGCGTGCTACGACGGCGTGCACGCCGCGCGTGGCAAGGGGCCGCGCTTGCATCGTGAAGACCTGCGTCAACCCCAGCCGGCTGAGCAAGTATCGCCCTTCAAGATCGGTGGCGACAAAGGCTTGGGCCGCGCGCCCCTGCACCGCCGCAATGCAATCGAGCAGCGTCGGCCGGCGAAGCACGCCTACGCGCTTGTGCGACACCCAGTTGCGCCCGCCGCCGTTCAGGGCAGACAGATCATAATCCTGTGGAAGGCAGATCGTCTTGCCGAAAATGCCTTCGTCGGTCTCGAACTTCAGGGCGCTATCGGACGGCGCGAACAGGCCGATGACGACCTGAAATATCGCTTCCGAGAAGATCGCATTGTCGCACAGCACTGCCAAAGCCTCTGTGAGATCATTGGGATGCTCGCAGTCTGCACTCCCCAAGGGCAATGAGATATCGATCGTGGGATCGTTCAGCAGGAGCTGAGTCAACGCCACCTTCGTCCATCGCACTTCGGTCTCAAGGCCGACGAAGTCGCTCGGCCCCGCTTGGCTCAAACTGGCCCCGGCCAGCGCCAAAATCAGTCCACCCTCGGGCAGATGCTCATCTGCAAGTGGCGTCCTTGCGACGGCCAGAACGCGAATCTTGGGCTTTTGAGCCGCCTCGGTCACGCCCGGCTGCCCTTGCCCGTGCGCGTGCGACAACAACACAAGGAGACCCAAGACGCCGCCAGCGGCCAGCAGAACGAAGCGTCGCATCGCGTACAACCGTTCGGTCGAAATCGCTGCACTCACGGCATCATCCCGCTCGAGCCGGGGCGGCAGAATTGACAAACCTTTATGGCATTGCGACGGCCAGCGTGATCTGAGTTCTGACGATCGACGCACTTGCCATGTTCGACGCTCCCGCCCATGGTCTATAGCTGACCGCCGGGAGGAACAGAAGGGATGTCAGTTGAAGTCGCCGTGATCGGAACTGGCTGGTGCGGAGGCATCCGCTCCGAAACGCTGTCGCGCTCGGCGCTGGTGAGCAAGCTGCACATCTGCGAGATCCGCTCCGATCGCCTGGCCGAAGTTCGCAAGCTCACCAATGCGGCGACAGCTACGCTCGACTACCAGGACATCGTCAGGAACCCCAATATCGTCGCCGTCTACATCTGCACCACGCCCGAGCACACACATTTTCCGATTGCCCGTGACTGCCTGCAGGCCGGCAAGCACGTGCTGCTGGAGAAGCCGATCGCGCTGGAGCTGTGGGAGGCGGATACCCTGATCACGCTGGCCAGGCGCGGCAATCTCAAGTTCACGATCGGCTATTCGCAGCGCTTTAATACGAAGATCGCCTACGCCAAGAAGAAGATCACCGACGGCACGCTCGGCAAGCCGGTGAGCGTCATGGTCAGCCGCCACCTCTCCCGCAACCTGGGCAAGAAGATCGCCTCGCGCGTCAAGCTCTCGCCCGCGGCGATGGAATCCACCCACGACCTCGACCTCGCGTTCTGGCTGCTGGAGCCGGCCAAGCCGGTGCGCGTCTACTCGCAGGGCGCCTACGGCTACATGCAAGCCGTCAACGGCTCCTACGACCTCATGTGGTCGACGGTGACCATGGACAACGGCGTGCTGGTGGCGATCGGCGGCGGCTGGAACCTGCCGCCGAGCTACCCCAACTACTGCGCCACCTGGATCGAGATCACGGGCACCGATGGCTCGCTGTTCCTCGACGATACCCAGCGCGACAACTGGCTCAATACGGTGTCAGGAGGCACGCAGTTCCCCATGTCGACCATGCCGGGCGAGCAGGTCGACCACGTGTTTGCCGGCCAGATGGGGCCGGAGACGATCCATTTCCTGGAGTCCGTCATCCTCAATCGCCCGGTGATGGTGACGCCGGAGAGCGCCCGCGCGGTGATGGAGGTCTACAGCGCAGCCGACCTCTCGGCCGAGCGCAACGAGCCGATCGATCTGCCGCTGTCGAACGAAGCCCTCGCCGGCATTGCGGCGATGGCGCAGGAGAGGCGGTAGCATCCTAGTAACGGGGCTGTTGCACCGATGGCTACCGTACCGGGCTGCGATCAGGCGATTATCGATACGGCCAAAATTACCGGCTATCTCTTGTCCGAGAAGCACCCAATAGGTCGAGGTAAGGCGCGGTTCTTCAGGCGATTTGGCTTTCGCGAGGACCTTCCTGAAGTGCTGGCGCAAGCCCTCTTGGCTCACGTCCGCGACAATGCGGTCGCAGACACGGAGACATCTACCTACGGCACCAAGTATCGCGTCGACGGTCCACTTGTTTCACCGGACGGACGCGCTCCTCTCGTAAGCAGCGTCTGGATGATCCTCGATGGGGAAGCGATCCCGCGCTTCATCACGGCATTTCCGTGCTAAGGTGCCATCCATGATCCAAGAGTTGGACACCGTCGTTCTTGCACGCGACATACCCCAGCAGAAACTTCGCAAGGGGGACCTTGGCGCCGTGGTTCTCGTGCATCAAGGCGGGACCGCCTACGAGGTAGAGTTTGCAACGCTCGACGGACAGACGCTCGCTGTCATCACGCTGCCCTCCGACGCAGTGCGGACGGCGAGCGGACGCGAGATCGCACACGCGCGTGAGGTCGCGTGAGCGCGCTGAGACCTTTCAGCTGAGCGCAACCAGCCCATCTGACCGCCATCACGCTTACCGCGTACCGGTTTCGGGCGAGCCAAATGGCTCTTCGCAGGCGAGGCCACGTCTCGCAAAAAGGCAGAGCAGACGATGAAAGCGGTTTTCATAGAGCGCCATGGCGGGCCGGAGGAGTTGCAATACGGCAATTTGCCCGACCCTGTCGCCAAGCGTGGCGAGGTTGTCGTCGACATCCATGCCGCGAGCATCAATGGCGCCGACTGGAAGGTGCGCGCCGGCCAATCGTATCGACAAACGCAGTTCCCTCACGTACTCGGCCGCGACTTTTCGGGCGTCGTGAGCGGGTTGGGGGAGGGGGTCACTGATTTCCGCATCGGCGACGCAGTGTTCGGCGTGTGCGAGGCGAGTCAGGAAGGCGCCTACGCCGAGAAGATCGCCATCAAGGCCGCCATCGTCGCCAGAAAGCCGGACAGCATCTCCCATGTCGATGCGGCCGCCATGGCGCTCACCGGTCTCACGGCGCTGGTTGCCGTCGAGGACACGTTGCAGCTCGAGGCCGGCGAGACGATCCTGATCCAGGGTGGAGCGGGCGGCGTCGCCGCTTTCGCCATCCAGTTCGCCAGGCACATCGGCGCCCGCGTGATCACCACCGCCAGTGCGGCGAACCACGCCTATCTGCGGGGCATCGGCGCCGATGAGATCATCGACTACAACGCCCAGGACTTCACCAAGGTCGTCACTGGGTGCGACGCCGTGTTCGACACCGTGGGCGGCGACGTGGCCCAGCGCTCGTTCGCCGTCCTGAAACCGGGCGGACGTGCGGCCTTCATCGCCTCCGGCCCGCAGGCGCCGAAGCCCTCCCGCAGCGATGTGCAGTCGCTCAGACCCAACGTCGTCCGCGACCGGCAACATCTGGAGCGCATCGTGGCGCTGGTGAGCGCGGGGGCCATACGACCTCCCGAGGTCACGCTCTTCCCGCTGGCAGAGGCGGCCGCGGCGCACAAGTTGAGCGAGGCGCGCCATTTCCGCGGCAAGCTGGTCCTCACGGTGCGGTAGGGTGCCAATCTGGCGAAGCCGGATTGCGCCGATTCGCGCCCTCCATCGGTGCAATCGGGCTGACGCCCGATTGGCACCCTACTTCTCCCCCGCTTCGGCCTGAGCCAGCTTCTCGCGCCAATCCTTGCGCGAGAGAAAAGACACCGCCGACAGCGCCAGCAGAAGGCCGCAGACGGCGAACAGCGTTGCCGCTATCGGCCGGTTGAAGAATATCAGCCAGTTACCGCCGGACATGACCAGCGATTGGCGCAGGCTGAGCTCGAAGATGGGGGCGATGACGAGCCCGAGCACCAGCGGAGCCGGATCGAAATCGAACTTGCGCAGGACGTAGCCGAACACGCCCATGATCAGCATGATCCACACATCGACGATCGAATTGTTCAACAGGTACACGCCGACGATGCAGAACATGATGATGAGCGGGTAGAGATAGGCGTACGGAATCTGCAGCACCCGCACGAACAGGCCGACCAGCGGCAAGTTGAGCGCCAGCAGCATCAGGTTGCCGACGTACATGGAGGCGACGAAGCCCCAGAACACCTGCGGATGCTCGCTGATGAGCTGGGGGCCGGGTGGTACCTTGTTGATCAGGAGCGCGGCGAGCAACACCGCAGTCACCGGCCCCGTCGGCAGGCCGAGCGCGAGCATGGGCACAAAGGCACCCGTCGACGCCGCGTTGTTGGCCGATTCCGGCCCGGCCACGCCCGCCACGGCGCCCTTGCCGAACTCCTCGGGCGTCCTGGAGACGCGTTTCTCGAGGGCGTAGGAGAGAAAGCTGGCGATGATATGCGCCGAGCCCGGCACGATGCCCACCAGGAACCCCAGCACCGATCCGCGTGCGATCGGCGCCGCCGATTGGCGCCATTCCTCGCGGTTCGGCATCAGCTCCTTGAAGCGCGGCACAGCGACCTTCCCGGTTACCGTCTTGCTCGGAGTGGAAAGGATCTCGCCCAGGCCGAACAAGCCGACCGCGACCGGCACGATACCGATCCCGTCGGCCAGCTCCTTGATGTTGAAGCTGTAGCGGAAATGCCCGCTCATGACGTCGATGCCGATGCACCCGAGCAGCAGCCCGGTGCACGCCATCAGCAGTGTGCGAATGAGCGAGGTTGACGACATGTAGGCGAGAAAGACGAGCCCCAGCACCAGCAGCGCCGTCATTTCCGGCGGCCCAAAGCGCAGCGCGAAATTGGCAATCGGCGGCGCGACCAGCGTCAGCATGATCACGCCGAAGGTGCCGGCGACGAACGACCCGACCGCGGCGATGGCAAGCGCCGCTCCGGCACGCCCCTTCCTGGCCATGGCGTGGCCGTCGATGCACGTCATCACCGACGCCGCCTCGCCCGGCATGCGCATCAGGATCGAGGTGGTGGAGCCGCCGTACTGCGAGCCGTAGTAGATGCCGGCCAGCATTACGATCGCCTTGGTGGGATCGAGGCCGTAGGTGACCGGCAACAGGATGGAGATGCCGGCCAGCGGGCCGATGCCCGGCAGCATGCCGACCAGGGTACCCACCAGGCAGCCCATGAAGGCGTAGAGCAGGACGTCGGGCCGCAGGGCCACCGAGAAGCCTAGCGCCAAGCTGTCGAAGATGGTGGCTTCCATGGTGCGCCTACAGCCCCAACAGACCGCGGAGTTTGGAGAGATCGCGCGGGACGGGCGGCAGGGGCGTCTTGAGCAGTCGCGTGAACAGCAGATAGGCGACAGCCGTCACGCCAATGCTTACCAGCAACGCCGGGAGGAGCGGCCTTCGCTCAACGGCGAAGATCAGCGTGAACAGCAGCAGCGGCACGGTCACGAGAAAGCCGAACTCGGTATAGGCCGCGACGGCGGCCGCGGCGATGACAGCAACGAGCAGTGCGTGCGGAAGGTCGGCCCAGGCGATCTCGCGAAGGGGCGGACTCTCGCCGGCGCGCGCGACCAGAACGGCGCCGAACGCCATCATCAGGCCGATGACCAGGGTCGGCAGCATGCCCGCTCCCGGCGATGCCAGCGTGCCGAACGGAAGGTCGCCGCTCACCGCCAACACGAGCGCGCCAGCGACAAAGAACGCCCCGCCCCCGACGTGATCCCGACGCAGGATCATGATTTCTTCCCCTGACGGACGTCAGCGGGGGAGCGCGCCGATTTTGTACTCGCCGGCTTCACACCTTGCCGATCTGGCGCACCGCCTCTTCGACGCGCCTGGCGTCGGCGTCCCAGAAGGCCCGGAACTCGGGCTGGTCGAGGTAGGCAACGTCCTGGCCGAGGTTCTTCACGGCGTCCACGAACCTCCCGTCCGCTGCGGCCCGCTTCGAGGCGTCGCGCAGCGTGGTGACGATCGCCGCCGGCGTATCCTTGGGCGCGAACAACCCAACCCAGAGGTAGAACTCGACGTTGTAGCCGAGCTCCTTCATGGTCGGCACGTCCGGCAGCGCCGGCGCGCGGGCTGCGCCGAAGCACGCGAGCGCGCGCGCCTTGTTGCCCCGCATCTGGCCGCTGGCCGCGGCGATCGACGAGCAGAGCACGTGCGAGTTGTTGCCGATCAGCGCCGTCAGCGCCGGCCCGCCGCCGTTGGTCGGCAGGTGCCGCATCTGGATGCCCGCCGCATGCATGAACAGGGCGGTTGGCAGATGCAGCGCGCCGTAAAGCCCCGATGAGCTGAAGATCAGCTCGTTGGGCCGTTTCTTGGCATCGTCGACCAGCTCCTTCAATGTCTTGTGCGGCTGCTGGTCGTTGACGATCAGCACCATCGGATCGGCGATAAAGCGGGCGATCGGGATGAAATCGGCGTTGGTGAACTTGACGGGACGCCCGAACAGCCGGTCGACCTCGGCGAAGCCGGAAATCGACACGATGTGCATCAGCAGCGTATAGCCGTCCGGCTTGGCGGCCGCGGCGGCAGCGGCGCCAACCTGGCCGGCCGCACCCTGCTTGGTCTCGATCACCATCGGCTGCTTCAGGATGGACTCCAGCACCGCAGCGAGCGGCCGGGCCACCACATCGACCGCCCCGCCGGGCGGGAACGGATTGATCACGGTCACGGCGCGGGATGGGTAGACCTCCTGGGCCGCAGCCGGCCACGTGGCGAGCGCGCCCGCGGTTGCAGCCGAGCCGACGACGAAGCTGCGTCTGTCCATGGCATTCCTCCCTTGGCGAGGCCGGCGTTCTTGGAAGCGCCTCGTCCGAAAACCATGGTAGCGGCGCGGCTTCCATGGGGTCAACCGCGGGTGTTGCCGCCATAAAGAGAAGTTCTGTGGTCCATAAGAAGTTCTGTGGCGCGTGATCTCTGTTCGGCTTGACTCGGGCGTTGCCAGGACGAACCATGCCCGGGATCGGCATTCAGAACCAACCTATCGGGAGGACGGGCCATGCTTCGGCTGTCGAAATCATCGCTGATGGTTGCCTTGGTTTGCAGCCTCGCTTCCCTGACCGCACAGGCTCAGGGTCTGCCGGACGGCGCGGAAAAGGCGTTGGTCGAAGGCGCCTGCACGACCTGTCATCAGGTGAACCAGATCACGGGCAGCTCCGGTTATACGCGCGAGGGATGGAAGGAAATCTCCGGCACCATGATCAACCTGGCCGCCACTCCGGCCGAGCAGGACAAGATCGCGGACTACCTGGCGACGCATTTCCCTCCGAACACCAAGCGGGCGCCCAAGCTCGTCGCCGGCGACGCGAAGATCGCTTTCAAGGAGTGGACGGTTCCGACGCTCGGCCAGCGCTCGCGCGATCCGATCGAGGCACTCGACGGGGGCATTTGGTGGGTGGGCCAGTGGGCAGATCTGATGGGCCGCATCGATCCCAAGACCGGCGCCATGAAGGAATACCCGCTGCCGGCCAAATCGAAGCCTCATACGGTGATGGTCGATAAGGCGGGCGGCATCTGGTACACCGGCAACGGCAACGCCACGATCGGCAAGATCGATCCTGCCACCGGCGCCGTCACCGTCTACAAGATGCCCGACCCCGCGGCCAAAGACCCGCACTCGGCGAAATTCGACCAGAAGGGCATACTCTGGTTCACCCTGCAGAACAGCAACATGGTAGGCCGCCTCGATCCGGCGACCGGCGACGTCAAGCTGGTCACCATGAAGACGCCGAACTCGAAGCCGTACGGCATAAAGGTCGACGCCCAGGGTACGCCGTGGATCGCATGCAATGGCAGCAACTGCCTCGTCAAGGTCGACCCGGCGACGATGGAGCTGACGGAGATCAAGCTGCCTACGCCGGGGACGACGGTCCGGCGTCTCGACATGGCCCCCGACGGCATGATCTGGTACGTGAATTCGTCGAAGGGCAAGCTCGGCAGGCTCGACCCGAAAACCGGCCAGATCAAGGAGTGGGACTCGCCCAGCGGGCCGGCTTCGCACCCCTACGCCATCGCGGTCGTCGGCGGCTACGTCTGGTACAACGAGTCGGCCACGCGGCCGGACATGCTCGTCCGCTTCGATCCCAAGACGGAGCAGTTCCAGAGCTGGGCTATTCCGTCGGGGGGCGTTCATGCCGGCATCATCAGGCACATGCGGCCGACCCGCGACGGCAACCTGCTGATCCACCAGAGCAGCACCAATCGCATCATCCTCGTGATGCTGAACCCCGCGACCAAGTAGGTACGCCGGGCCCAAACAGAGTACCCGTGTCATCCCGGCGCTTGTCGCCGGGATCCAGCGCAAAGCGAACGCAGAAGCAAGTGGTTAGCTGGCTGCCGGGAACAAGTCCCGGCATGACACGTGGGTGTTTTGATAAGGCCGTCGCACTAGACGTCGGCCGCATCGCCCATCGGGCCGCCCAGGCTGCGGCGGTCGAAGGCGACGCTCTTGACGACGGCGTGCACGCGCGTGCCGGGCCGCAGGCCGAGCCGGTCGACGGATGACCGTGTCACGCGCGCGAGCAGGGCCTCGCCGCTGCAGTCGAGCCGCACGTCGACGATCGGGCCGGCCGCCTCGCTCAATTGCGTAACCACACCCTCGATCACGTTGAGGGCGCTCAGATGCTCGGGCGCCGCGGTCGCCAGCAAGACGTCACGGGCCCGCACGCGCATGCGCAACCGGGTGCCGGGGGCGAGGTCGAGCCGCGGCAGCCGCCATGAGCCCGCACGCGACCGCAGCACGGTGAGCCCGAACGCATCGTCATGCCCCTCCACGGTCGCCTCGACGATGGCGCCGGCCTCCGCCCGGCCGGTGAGCGGGAACAGGTCGAGGCGCTGCATGATCTCGGCCGCCGGCCCGGCGGCTGCCACCGCGCCGTCGGAGAGCAGCACCATGGTAGAGGCGAGGCGCGCGACCTCGGCCACCGAGTGGCTGACGTAGACGATCGGCACCTTGCTCTCGTCGCGCAGGCGCTCGATGTAGGGGAGAATCTCCGCCTTGCGCGCCTCGTCGAGCGAGGCCAGCGGCTCGTCCATCAGCAGCAGACTGGGGTTGGCGAGCAGCGCCCGGCCGATGGCGACCCGCTGCTTCTCCCCGCCCGACAGGCGCCCCGGCCGGCGGTCGAGCAGCGCTTCGATGCCGAGCAGGTCGAGCACGTGATCGAGGCCATCACGGCGCTCGCTTCGCGGCGCGAACCAGCGGCCATAGAGCAGGTTCTGCCGCACCGTGAGATGCGGGAAGAGCCGGCCTTCCTGGAAGACGTAGCCGATCCGGCGCCTGTCGCGCGGCACGAAGATGCCGCGCTCGCAATCGACGAGCGTAGCGTCGCCGACGCTCACGCGGCCGCGGTCGGGCCGCAGCAGGCCAGCGATGATATTCACCAGCGAGGTCTTGCCGGAGCCGGAACGGCCGAACAGCGCGGTCAGGCCGCCGCCGGCCGTGAAGCGCGCATCGAGCGCAAACGTGCCGAGCCGCCGCTTGACATCGACGTCGAGCATCATTCGATGTCCAATCGGCGGTTGGCTCGCCGCGCGAGCAGCTCCGAGGCGACGAGCGCCAGCATGGCGATCACGATGGAGACGAGGGTCAGGCGCAAAGCGCCCGCATCGCCGCCGGGCACCTGGGTGAAGGTGTAGATCGCCGAGGGCAACGTCTGGGTCTCGCCCGGGATGTTGGAGACGAACGTGATGGTGGCGCCGAACTCGCCCATCGCCTTGGCAAAGCACAGGATGAGCCCGGCGATGATGCCGGGCACGATCAGGGGCAGCGTCACCGTGAGGAAAACCCACAGCCGATTGGCGCCCAGCGTGCCCGCCGCTTCCTCGAGCTTGGTGTCCACCGCCTCGACCGACAGGCGGATCGCCCGCACCATCAGCGGGAAGCCCATCACGCCGCAGGCCAGCGCGGCGCCCGTCCAGCGAAACGAGAAGACGATGCCGAAATGGGCGGCCAGGAAGCTGCCGATCGGCCCCTTCTGGCCGAACAGGATCAGCAGCAGATAGCCGGTGACGACCGGCGGCAGGATCAGGGGCAGCAGCACCAGCCCGTTGATCAGCGACAGCCCCCAGAAGCGTCCTCGCGCCAGCAGCATGGCAACGGCGATGCCGGCGGGCAGGCTGACCAGGGTGGCGACCGTCGCCACCCAGATGCTGAGACGAACGGCGGTCCATTCCTCGGGGCTCAGTGCGAACCAATCCATGACCGTCGTTCCCGAATGGGCGTCCTAGGAGCGCCCGCGGTCCAGCACCGTGAAGCCGTGGGCCTCGAACCGCGATTTGGACTTGGCGGAGTGGATGTAGGCCAGGAATGCGGCCGCCGCGGGAGAGGCGTTGGTGGTCAGCGCGATCGGGTAAACGATCGGCGGGTGCGTATCCTCCGGGAAGGTGCCGATGATCTTCACGTTGGCGTCGGCGGCCGCATCCGTCTGATACACGATGCCCGCCGGCGCCTCGCCCCGCGACACCAGCAGCAGCGCGGCGCGCACGTTCTCGGCTTGCGCGATCCTGGCTGAAACACTCGCCCAGACTCCAAGCTTCTCGAGCGCGGCCTTGCCGTATCTGCCGGCCGGCACTGCGTCGACGTTGGCCATGGCCAACCGCCCGTCGCCGATGACGGCGGCGAGATCGAAGCCGCGCCTGATCTCGATCGCCTTCGCCTTGTCCTTGTGGGCGATCAGCACGATGCGATTGCCGAGCAGGTTCGAACGGGTGTCGGGCCGGATCAGGTTCTTCTGCGCGACATAGTCTATCCAGTCGAGGTCGGCTGAGATGAACATGTGGGCCGGCGCGCCCTGCTCGATCTGCTTGGCGAGCGCCGGACTCGAAGCGTAGGAGATCCTGGCTTGCTTGCCGGTCTCCTTCTGCCATTGGCCGTTGATGGCATCGAGCACGTTCTTCAGGCTTGCAGCGGCGAACACGATGGGCTCGGTGCTTTGTGCCAATGCCGGGGACCAGGGGAAGATGGCCGCAACGAGCGCGCAACAGGCCATCCAACCGCGTCGCGTGATCGCCATGGTTTGCTCCTGTTTGCCGAGAGTCGCTATACCCACTGGAATACAGCGATACGAAATCACGTGCTTGCGCTATATTCAAGGAGATATATCCCGCAGTGGGAATGCATGCATGTCCAAGCAAGGGAAACGACAGTTCTTGGTTCGCGAGGAGCGCGAGCGACGCTCCCCCGTACCGTCCGGCTCCGCGGTGCTGACGATACGCATCGACCATGGCGGCGAACGCCTGCTGGGACCAGGCAAGGTGCGCCTGATGGAGCTGATCGGCGAGCTCGGCTCGATCTCCGCTGCCGGCCGGGCCATGGGCATGTCCTATCGCCGTGCCTGGCTGCTGGTGGATGCGGTCAATGCCTCGTTTCGCGCACCGCTGGTCGAGAAACAGACCGGCGGCAGCGGCGGCGGCGGCGCCGGGCTCACCAGGCTCGGCCGCGAGGTCGTCGCGCGCTACCGCCGCATCGAGAGGCTGGCAGCCAGCGCCGGCCGCAAAGACATCCAGGCGCTCTCGGCATCGCTCGCGGTTGGCGCGGCCTAAAGCAGAGTTACCGAGCCCGGTCAAAGTTTGGGTAAGGCCTCCAGCGTCCGCTGAGTGTCTTGCTGCCGGATGGCGTGCGGGGCGAAGGTAGGTCGTGACCCCAAGCGAAGATTGTCCAGTCCAGCAGACGGATTCCTGCCCTGGGTCCTTGCCCGTATGCCTAGCCCTGCTGCACAATCGACAATTTACGGCGGCCGACCGATAAGGAAGGCCGTTCCAGCGGCGCGGAGACTGCCATGGGCGCACTGCCGCATTTCGCCACGCAGGCCGACTTCGATGGCCTGTCGCTGCACGATGACACCATCTACGGGTTGCGACTCGATACCGCCGATGCCGAGCGTGCGCTGTGGCGCGCCGATCTTGTCCTTGACATCGACCACATCGTCGAATGGGTGTGCGGCTCCGACAAGCGGACGCGATTTCGCGTCGCGCCGGCGACGCTCGCCTTCCACAAAGTGACCGACCTCATGCTCGCAATCGACTGGGGCGATTCGGGCTACCAAACGATGCTTTATTCGACGGCGATCGACAGCCTCGTGCGCGAAACCGTTACGGAGCAGAAGATCTGCTTCGATCAGCCCTACTACCGCTGGACGATCGCGCTGAATTCGCCGAAGGGTGGCAGGATTGCCTTCGGCGCGAGCGGCTTCACGCTCGCCTTGCGCGCGCCACCGATCCTCTCGGACGAACAGCAGCTTCCGCCGCTCATCCGCGACACCTGCGTCCGGGGCAACCCAGCCGACCTTGGGACTTCGGAAGGATAGCTCCAGCTCAACTTCCGCACATGGCGCACTTCCTCCGGCTCCCTCCATCAGGTTCCGGTGTGCCACGGAAGTCGGCGACCATCGCTTGCGTGGGGCCGCGATGCGAATTGCCTAGGTGGCGCCCTTGAGCAGCGCCTGCCGGTCGATCTTGCCGGTGCCGGTCTTGGGCAGCTCGTCGAGGTAGGCGACGATGCGCGGATACTTGTAGGGCAGCAGGCGGCCCTTGACGTAGTCCTGCAGCGTCCGCGTGGTTTGCTCGGAGCCGCCTGCGCCGTCGAGCACGACAAAGGCCTTGAGGGTAGTAAGACCGTCCGCCTGCTCCACGGCCAGCACCGCACACTCTCTCACGGAGGGATGATCGGCCAGGCACAGCTCCACCTCGAGCGGATAGACCCACTGGCCGGAAACCTTCACGAGATCGTCGGCCCGGCCGCGGAAGAAGTGGAAGCCGTCGCCGTCCCGCACGAAACGGTCGCCGGTGTAGATCCACCCCTCTTCGCGCATGGTCTCGGCCGTCTTGTCGGGCCGGTTCCAGTAGCACGGCGCGCCGGAATCGCCGCGCACCCACAGAATGCCCTCCTCGCCATCCGCCGTCTCGCGGCCGCTGGCGTCGATCAGCTTGACCTCGTAGCCGGGCACGCGTTGGCCGGCGGCACCCAGCTTCTTCCGCTCGCGCGTGTTCGAGAGGTAGATGTGCAGCACCTCGGTGGAACCGAGCCCCTCCATGATCTCCAGGCCGGAGATTGTCTTCCAGCCGTTGAAGACTTCGGCCGAGAGCACCTCGGCGGCCGAAACGGAAAGATGCAAGCTGCTCAAATCCGCGGTCTTCGCTTCCGGCGCCTTGGTCAACGCCGTGTAGAGCGTCGGCAGGCCGAAGAACACGGTCGGCCGATGCTTTGCAATAGCGTCGAAGATAGCCGCCGGTTTGGGTTGGCCCGGCAGCAGCACGCTCGACGCACCGACGGAGAACGGGAACGTGATGGAGTTGCCGAGCCCGTAGGCGAAGAAAATCTTCGGCACCGAGAAACAGATATCGTCGGGGGTCAGCGCCAGCAGATGGCGCGCATAGGAAAGGTGCGTGTAGGCCATGTCGTGCTGCAGATGCACGATGCCCTTCGGCCGGCCCGTCGAGCCCGACGAGTACATCCAGAATGCCATGTCGTCGCGGCGGGTATCGGCCGCGTCGAGCGGAGCCGGCGGTCCGGAAAGCCAGCGGGCGGCGGACAGGGCCTGCACCGGTGCACCCGCACTTTCCTCGCCGTTGACGAGGATCAGCGTATCGAGCTTCGTGCCCTCCGGAGCGGCGCGATTGAACCGGTCGGCGAATGCCGCGTCGCAGATGGCGACTGAGGCGCCGGAATCCGAAAGATAGAATTGCAACAGATCGGAAGGCGTGAGCGTGTTGACCAGCACCGGCACCAGACCTGCGCGGATCGCTCCGAACAGGGCTGCCGGATAAGCCGGGGTGTCGTCCAGGAAGAGCAGCACCCGGTCGCCGCGCCGCGCACCCAGCGACAGTAGGCCCACGCCGAAGCGGCAGGCGTCGGCGGCAAGCTCGGCATACGTGCGCGCCCCCGCGGGACCGGTGATCGCGACGCGATCCCCGCGACCAGCAACGAGATTGTCGAACAGGATGGCGCTTGCGTTGTATAGCTCCGGCAGCGCGAAGCCGATTTCGCGGGCGCCGGGCGCGTCGCGCGGGACGGGATCGGTGATGGAGGTGGCAGCGCTCATACGGACCCTCGGCCTCGATCGTAGAGCGCCATGAATTGCGGCGCCATGGCGCGCAGGCGTTCGCCGTCGACCCGCCCCGAGCGCTGGATGTAGCTCATGGCCAAATCCAGGGGCGCAAGCCGCATGTGCTCGGGGAAACGCTCGTACCAGGCCGCCGACATCCGCGACGCTGCCACCAGCTTCTCCACGATCGGGCGTCGCGTCGCCTCGTAGCGGCCCAGCGCGGCCGGCAGGTCGCCGGGCTCGGCTTCCAGCGCCTTGGTCAGCGCCAGCGCATCCTCGATGGCGAGCCGCGTGCCGGAGCCGATGGAATAGTGCGCCGTTCGCAAAGCATCGCCGACCAGCACGACATTGCCGTGCGTCCAGCGGTCGTTCCTGACCCAAGGGAAATTGCGCCAGATCGACCGGTTGGAAATGAGCGGGTGCCCCAGCAGGGTCGCGGCGAACACACGTTCGCAAATGGCGCGGCTCGCTTCGTCCGTGGCCCTGTCGAGCCCCGCACGCGCCCACGTGGCCGGATCGCATTCGACGATGAAGGTGCTCATGGCCGGCGCGTAGCGATAGTGATGGGCGTTGAACGTGCCAAGCTCGTTCTCGATGAACGTTTGCGTGAGCGTGTCGAAGCGCTTGGCGGTGCCGTACCAGACGAACTTGTTGTCGAGATAGCTCTGCGAGGCACCGAACTCGCGGCCGAACGTGCGCCTTGCCAGCGAATTGACGCCGTCCGCCGCCACTATCAGGTCGGAAGCACCGAGCTCACCCAGCGAACCGATGGTCTTGCCGAACTCCAGCGCCACGCCTGCATCGCGCGCCCGCTGCTGCAGGAGTTGCAGCAGCTCCAGCCGGCCGATGGCCGAGAAGCCCACGCCGTCGATCGCAATGGCCTCGCCACGGTGAACGATGGTGATATCGGCCCACGCCTCCATGCAGGGCGCTATCAGGTCCACCGTCTCCGGGTCGTCCTCGCGCAGAAACTCGAGCGCCCGGTCGGAGAACACGACGCCGAAGCCCCAGGTGGCATCGGCTGGATTCTGCTCGAACAGGCGAACGTCGTCGCGCGGATGCCGGCTCTTCCAGAGGGCCGCGAAGTAGAGCCCGCCGGGCCCGCCGCCAAGTACGCTTACACGCGTCGCACCGTCGGCGGTCAATGCAGCACCGGTCCCTTGAGCAGCCGGCGGCGATCCATGGAATGCACGCTGACCTCGAGCGTCCTGCCCTCGCGGTTGATCGTCAGCGGCACCGCGACGCCGGCCTCGCCCAGCGCCCAGACGCGGCGGAACAGTCCGGCCAGACCGGTCACAGGAGCTCCCGCCACCGCCAGCACGATGTCGCCCTCCCGCAGGCCCGCCTTGCGGGCCGGGCCGCGGCTCACGACCCCCAGGATGGCGACGCTGCTGCCGATCTCGGTCGCATAAAGGCCGAGCCACGGTCGCGCCGGGCGATTGGGCCGGCCAATGGTGAGGAGATCGTCGACGATCGGCTTCACGAGGTCGATGGGCACGATCATGTTGGCGTCGTCGGCCGGCCGCGATTGGCGCGCCACCTGCCGCCCGGGATCGGAGCCCGCCGCTTGAATCTGCAGGGAGCCGATGCCGAGGAGGTCGCCGGCCGGGCCGATAAGGGCGGCCCCGCCCCAAAACGGATGCGCCGGCGCCGTATAGATGGCCTCGTCGAGCACGTATTCCCAATAACCCGCGTACTCCTGCTTGGCGATGATGCGGGCCGCCACCGAACGCTTGCGGCCGCCGGCGCCGGCGACGACGACCCGCATGCCAACCTCGGCCTCGCTGGAACGGCCGAGCGGGAGCGCCGGCACGTCGAGATGCGCCAGGGCCTGCACCAGGCCGAAGCCGGTCTCCTGGTCATAGCCCAGCACATGGCCGGGGACCGTGCGGCCGCCGCTCAGGCTGAGCCAGATGGTTTCGGCTTCCGTGATCAGGTAGCCGATGGTGAGGACAACGCCATCCTTGCGGATCAGCGCGCCGTGTCCCACCCGCTCGGTGCCGAGGATCTCGGCGGTGAAAGCGTCCGACGGAATGAGCGCGCGAACGCCCACCACGGCGCCTAGAACCTCGTCGAGCTCGTATGTGTAATCCTCGGGCTTTGGCTGCACGGTGGCTCACCGACTCGAAAAAAGCGCAGGCATTCCTGGCTGCACTCTAGCGCCGTTGCGGCCTGGCCGCCACAACCTCCCCGGCCTAGCATCCGCCCGAATCTTTGCTATGAAGCCGGCCAGGCCCGCGCACCGAAGGAGCAGCCCAGTGTCAGCGCTCTTCGCCTTCCTGCATCATATCTCGGCGTTCACGCTGTTCGCAGCGCTGGTGGTCGAGTTCGTGCTGATCCGGAGCGTCCTGACGGTGGAGAACGCGCGCAAGATTCTTCTCGCCGACATGATCTTCGGCATCTCGTCGGGCGTGCTGCTGGTGGTGGGCCTGTTGCGGGTCTTCCATTTCGAGAAGGGAGCCTATTACTACTTCCACACCTGGACTTTCATCGCCAAGCTGTCGCTGTTTGTGATTGTCGGGTTGCTCTCGATCATGCCGACGCGGGAGTTCCTGCGCTGGCGTGCCTCGGTCAAGGCGGGACAGGTGCCGACGGTGGCCGCGGAGAAAATGCGGTCGGTCCGCTCGATCATCCACTACGAGATGGTGGGCGTGGTGCTGATCATCCTCATGGCAGCCCTGATGGCCAAGGGCATCGGGCTGATGCTGTGAGGCGGACTCAGTTGATCGATTCTCGGGTTGTGCGTCGACCTCGACCGCGAGACGGGTTGCAGATGCTAGCCGCCCTTTTCGCCGATTTGTAACGCGGGGCGCGGCTTTTTTTTGCTGTCTCGGCTCGTGGCTACCCCCGTACCCACGCGGGCGGCGAGGGCGAAAAAACCCTTGGCCCGCGTTACGGGAAAGGGCCATCCGCAGGGCGACCCTCGCCGGTGCGCTTGTCAAGAGCCGCAATCGACCGGAGTTGGTATGAGGCGGGCGAGGTTAACCTGTTAACGAGCGGTGGTACCCAAGGCCGCTTTGGCGCCACGTTCCTGCTTGCGAGAGGATCGGCGTACATTTTGCCGCCAGGGCGCCTGAGGCGGCCGCCCAGCCGGTCAATCTCTCCTTAGAGCCTCCACGAAGGTCACGAACTCGCCGACCCCCATCCGGTCTGGAGTGAACGTGTTCACCTTGTCGGCCGGGTCCGGATAGCCGAGTGCCATGCCGCAGACGATGGTTTGCTCCTGGGGGATGCCCAGCCGCTTCTGCAGCACATCGTAGAAAATCAAGAACGCCGCCTGCGGACAGGTCTCGAGCCCGAAGGCGCGCGCCGCCACCATGATCGACTGCAGGAACATGCCGTAGTCGAGCCAGGAGCCCTGCTCCAAATCCCTGTCGATGGAGAAGATGAGCCCCACCGGCGCGTCGAAGAACAGGAAGTTGCGCCGGTGCTGAGCGTGCATCTTGTCCTTGTCCTGGCGGCCGATGCCGAGGGTGCCGTAGAGGCCCCAGCCGCAAGCGCGGCGGCGAGCTAGATACGGCTCGCGCCAGTTCTCGGGGTAGTAGTTGTACTCCCGCTCGCTCACCTGGCCGGCGTCGTAGCGGCTGGCCAGCTCGCGGCTGATCTCCTCTTTGACCGCCCCGTCGAGCACCCACACCTTCCACGGCTGCACGTTGGAGCCGGAGGGAGCACGCCCCGCGATCAGGAGAATGCGCTCGATCAGCTCGCGCGGCACCGGCTTCGGCACGAAGGCGCGGATGCAGCGGCGGCCGGTGATGGCCTCCTCGACGGTCATCATGCAGGGGTTCCCGGGGTGATGGCATGCTAACGCGGGACCATGACACGGCGCCGTTTGCAGGGTCAATCGAGCGCGCCGACGAGTGGGGGGCGATGAATCTGCCCCTAGCGGCACCTGGTCTGCCAGGGAACGTCATCGCCGCTCTGGACGAACCGGCCGTTCCTGATCGAGTAGTCCGTACTGTCGGTCCGGCTGTTGACCATGGTCTTGGTGCGACCGTCGGATGCCTTCATCATGCTCCACTTCCGGGTCTGCGAGAAGCTGTGGAAGTGCACGATGAGCTCGATCATGCCGTCCGCCCCGATGGTGGCCCACTCGATATCAAAAGCATCGGCCTGGCCGCCGCCAAAGTCGCGCCGATGCGACACGCCGCCGCCGGTTTTTGGGACGTAGCTCAAGTAGCCGTTCTGCCGGCTCGGCGGCTGGCTGCAGTCGATCGCCCAGGTGCCGGTCAAGCCCCATCTGTGCATCGTCTCGGCGATGGTTTGGCCGCTTGCCGGCTGGGCCAGCGCGATCAACGCGATGAACGCGGCAACGCGTCCGCACGCCGATACGATCATCAAAGTTCCCCCATTCTTGCAGGACTGACGATCCTCTAGGGCAGGGCCGAGACAAATTCGAGGCAAGCGCCGCGGGAATTTGCTATGTGCCATGATCTCGCCGCAGGGGAGGCAATGCCGTGAGTTTCGAGCGTCTTTTTCATCCGCGCGCGATCGCCATCATCGGGGCGTCCGCCGATCTCACCCGCATCGGCGGCCATCCGATCAAGGCGCTCAAGAACGCGGGCTACAAGGGCGGCATCTTCCTCGTCAATCCCAAGTACCCGGAGCTGCACGGCCTCAAGTGCTACCCTGACGCGGTCTCGATCGAGCAACCCTGCGATCTTGCCATCATAGCCGTGCCGGCGCCCGCGGTGGCGCAGGCGATCCGCGACTGCGGCAAGGCCCAGATTCCATTCGCGGTGGTGCTGACGGCTGGCTTCCGCGAGACCGGGGCGGAGGGGCGCGAGCTCGAGGAGCAATTGAAGCGCGCCATCGCTGAAAGCGGCGTGCGCATCGTCGGCCCCAACTGCCAGGGCATGCTGTCGATTCACTCGCGCGCGTATGCCGCGTTTGGCAGCGTGGCGGACGAGACCGAGTTTCGCGCCGGCAGCGTGTCGTGCGCCTTCCAGTCGGGCGGCTTCGGCTACGCCGTGGTCAATTTGGCCGAAGCCCAAGGTGTCGGCTTTCGCGTCTGCATCTCCTCCGGCAACGAGACCGATATCGAAATGCCGGAGCTGCTGACCGCCTTCCTCGACGATGCCGGCACCTCTCTCGTCTTCGCCTATCTGGAAGGCACACCCGATGCGCGCCGCCTCCTGGATGTCGGGCGCAAATCGCTCGAGCTGGGCAAGCCGGTGCTGATCTGGAAGGCCGGCACCACCGACGCCGGCATCAAGGCGGCGGCCTCGCACACCGCCAACATGACGGGCAGCTACGATCTCTACCGCGCCGCGCTGCGCCAGGCCGGCCTGATCGAGGTCGACGACGTCGAGCCGATCGTCGACATCGCCAAGCTGTTCGCACAAGGGCGATTGCCCAAGGGCAATGCCGTGGGCGTGCTGTCGATCTCCGGCGGCTCCGGCGTAGTCTTTGCCGACGCTGCCGTGCGCGGCGGCCTGACCTTGCCGCCGTTCTCCGATGCGACGATTGCCGCGCTCAAGAAGGTCGTCCCCTGGTACGGCTCGCCCGAGAACCCGGCCGACGTCACCGCGGGCGTCGTCAACGACATGGGCCTGTTTGGCGACGCGCTCGAGATCGTGGCGGCAGACCCGCGTCTCGATCAGCTCTCGATCTTGCTGGCATCGATCTCCGGCGCCTCGGCTCAGCGCCTGGCCGAGGCCATCGCCGCGGTCGGCGCCAAGACCGGCAAGCCGATCAATGTCGCCTGGTCCGGCCGGCATGCGAAGTCGCAGGAGGCCCTGAAGGCCCTGACGGACGCAGGCGTGCCGTTCGTCACCACGCCGGTGCGGCTGGCACGAGCGGCCGCGGCGCTCGCCCGCTTTGCCGCCGACCAGCGCCGCCTGCTGCCGCGCCGTGCACCCGAGGTGCGCCTGCCCGTGGGCCTCGATCTGCCGGCCGGCGCCGTCACCCTCAACGAGGCGGAGAGCAAGGCGGTGCTGGCCGCGTTCGGCATACCGGTGGCGAGGGAGGCGCTCGTGGCCCCAGGCGCCGACGCCGCAGCCGCCGCGCGCGACCTGAGGCCGCCGTTCGCGGTGAAGATCGTGTCGCGCGACATCGCCCACAAGACCGAGGCCGGCGGCGTGAAGCTCGGCGTTGCTCGCGAGGGGCTTGCCGACGCTGTGCGCACGGTGACAGCCAATGCGGTGGATGCTGTCCCCGGCGCGAAGATCGACGGCGTTCTCGTCTCCGAGATGGCGCAGGGCGTTGAGGCCCTGATCGGCGTCGTTAACGATGCAAGCTTCGGGCCCGTGGTGGCGCTGGGGCTCGGCGGCGTGCTGACCGAGGTGCTGAAGGACGTGACCTACCGCGTCGCGCCGTTCGATCTCGACACCGCACGCGAGATGATTGCGGAGCTGCGCGGCGCCAAGCTGTTCGACGGCTATCGCGGCAAGCCGGCCGCCGACAAGGAAGCGCTTGCTGAGGTGCTCGTGGCGGTTTCGTGCATGGCAACCGCTCTGGCGCCGAGGCTCAAGGAGCTGGACATCAACCCGCTATTCGTTGGTCCAAACGGCGTTCTCGCCGCCGATGCGCTGGTGGTGCTGAAGTAGGGTACTCCGGGCGTCAGCCGTCGCCCTTACCTCGAGTCAGGTCTGCCGCGCGGCGCTATGCGGGTTCCGCCTGATGCCGGGGAGGCTCCGGATCGCGCTAGGAAGGCTGCAATCGCCGGCCCCGCGACCTGGCGCTGTCCAGGCCCACGCCGGCTGTGCGCATTTGGGGCAAACCAGTTGGAGTTTCGCCATGAGTGACCTCGTAGTCCTTGATTTTGACGGTACGGGCACGGCCGACAACGTGCTCACCAAGCTGCGGAGCATGCAGAAAGAGCACCTTATCGATCTGGAGGATGCCTGCGTCGTCGTTCACACCGAAGCCGGCAAGGTTCAGATCAAGCAGGCGATGAACCTGACCAAGGTCGGCGCGGCGAGTGGCGCCAGCACCGGCATGCTGATCGGTGCGCTGGCAGGCCTGCTGCTGCTCAATCCTCTCGCCGGGATGGTTGTCGGAGGCCTGAGCGGGGCCGGCTTTGGCGCCCTGTCGGGCTCAATGGCCGACTACGGCATCAACGACGCCTTCATCAAAGACCTTGGCAAGACGATACCGAAGGGTTCCTCGGCCCTGTTTGTCTTGATCAAAAGCTCGACGCCGGACAAGGTCCTTCCCGAGATCGAGCCCTTCAAGCCGCGCATCCTCAAGACATCGCTTTCCAAGGCCCAGGAGGAGGAACTGCGGGCCGCGCTGCAGGCGAAGCCGCAAGCCGCATAGGAAGGTCGCGCCAGAGGAGATGCACATGATCAGAAAAATGGCGCTTGTTCTGATCGCCATCGCATTGATTGCCGCGTGGCTCGAGCCTGCAGTGGCGGCGGGATACCCGCCGTGGGCCGAACGGGCGTTTCATCCTCCGGGACCCTAACGAGTCCGCTTGGCTCCCTCGATCGCCCGCCACACGCGGGGCGGCGTGGCCGGCATGTCGAGATGCTTCACGCCCAGCGGCCGCAACGCGTCGAGGATCGCGTTCATGACCGCCGGCGGCGCGCCCGTGGTGCCGGCCTCGCCGATGCCCTTGACGCCGAGTGGATTGGTCGTGGCGGGCACGTCGTGATGGTCGACTTCGAAGGGGGGAAAGTCGGCCGCGCGCGGCATGGCGTAGTCCATGAAGCTCCCGGACACGAGCTGGCCCGACTCGCGGTCGTAGACGAGATGCTCGAACAGGGCCTGGCCGATGCCTTGCGCCAGCGCGCCATGCACCTGCCCCTCGACGATCATCGGATTGATGGTGCGACCCAGATCATCGACTGCCGCATAGCGCACGACGGCAACCTGGCCGGTCGCAGGATCGATCTCCACCTCGCAGGCGTGGCAGCCGTTCGGGAAGTTGCCCGGCTCGCTGGCATAGGAGCCGTTGCCGTCGAGGCCGACGCCCAGCTCCTTCGGAATGCCGGCGGGACGGAAGAAGGCCTTGGCCACCTCCTGCAGCGGCATCGACCTGTTGGTCGCCTTCACGCGGTAGAGCCCGTCGCCGTACTCGACATCGTCGGCCTTGGCCTCCATCAGGAAGGCCGCCATCTTGCGCCCCTTCTCGATAACGGCGTCGGAGGCAACCTTCAGCGCACAACCGCCGACCATGACGCTGCGCGAGGCATAGGTGCCGCGCCCGACCGCGACCTTCTGGGTGTCGCCCTGAACATAGCGGATGCTCTCGAACGGCACGCCCAGCCACTCCGAGACCATCTGCGCGAAGGCCGTGGCGTGGCCCTGGCCGTGCGAATGCGTGCCGGCGAGGATCGTGAGGTTGCCTTCCGCATCGAAGCGCAGGTCCATGCGCTCGTTGAAGATGCCGGCCTCCTCGATGAAGTAGGCGAGGCCCCGCCCGCGCAGGAGCCCCGCCTGCTCCGACTGAGCCTTGCGCGCGGCAAAGCCGTTCCAGTCGGCCAGGCCCAGGCATTTGTCCATGGCGCGCTCGAACTCGCCGCTGTCGTAGACGTAGCCCGTCAGCGTGGCATAGGGCATCGCCTCGGGCCGGATCAGGTTGCGCCGTCGAATCTCGACCGCATCGATGCCGGTCTCGAGCGCTGCCTCGTCGATCAGCCGCTCCGTGAGGTAGGCGGCCTCCGGGCGCCCGGCGCCGCGGTAGGGCGCCAGGGGGGAAGTGTTGGTGAAGACCGCCTGGGCGACCGCGTGCAGCGCGCCGATGCTGTACGGCCCCGGGATGAGGCGCAGGCCGTAGACGACGACCGCGGCCACCGCTGATGCCGTGTAGGCGCCGACCGCATCGAGGGCGTGGCTGCGAATGCCCAGAATCTTGCCGTTCTCGTCGAGCGCCATCTCGGCGCTCACCACCTGATCCCGGCCGTGATAGTCACCCTGCATCGCCTCGGCGCGGGTCGAGATCCATTTCACCGGCCGGCCGCAGCGCCGCGAGGCCCACAGCACCAGCGCGTCCTCGGGATAAGCGTCGCCCTTCATGCCGAAGCCGCCGCCGACATCGGGCGAGACGACGTGGAACTTGGCGACCGGTTCGCGAAACACGGCCGTCGCCAGTGTCTGGCGCACGCCGAAGGGGTGCTGCGTGCTGGTGTAGAGCGTGTAGGTATCCGCCATCGCGTCGTGGTGGCCGAGCGCCGCGCGGCCCTCCATCGAGTTGGCCGACAGGCGGTTGTTCTCGAGCTTGAGGGAGACGACGTGCCGGGCCTTGGCGAACGCGGCGTCGGCCGCCGCCTTGTCGCCGAAGGCGAGCGTGAAGGAGACGTTGGAGGGACATTCGCTCCACACCGGCGGGGCGCCCGGCTTCACCGCGTCCTCGACCGAGACGACGGCGGGCTTCGAATCGTAGTCGATCTCGATCAGATCGGCGGCGTCGCGCGCCTGCGCCTCGGTCTCGGCGACGACAAAGGCGACGCGGTCGCCGACGCAGCGCACCACCTCGTGGGCGAGGATCGGGCGGTGCGTGCGGAAGCCCTTGGGGCCGCCCACGTCCTCCGGCATGAACAGCGGCGGCAGGCTGCCCACGCGGTCGGCGACGGCATCTGTGCCAGTCAGCACCAGGACCACGCCGGGAGCCACTTTCGCCGCGCTCGCATCCACCCGGGTGATCCTGGCGTGGGCGCGGTTGGCGTAGACGGCGACGCCAAAGGCCTCGCCCGGCACGCTCAGGTCATCGACGAAGCTGCCTGCGCCCTTGAGGAACCGCACGTCCTCGACCCGGCGCACCGCCTGCCCGATCCCAAACCTCGCCATTCTCCCCTCCTCGCTCGCCATCGGCGCGCTCAATAGCGAAACCCTCAGCCGCAGGGAACACTGCTTGGCGCTCGAGAGCAAGCTCGTGGACGCGACTGCTTTCACCCACGCGGCGCCCAGTTTGTCGCATGGGATCAATCCCATACGGGATCGGAATCTGCCGCCGCCGGCATTCGGCCTTGATCGGATGGCCGTGGAGATCTGTGAGGCTGTGGCAGCTGACGGTCGACGCTTTTCGCAAGCCCGTGCTAGAGTAGCCGCAATTGCAGTGTTCTCCTACGCGTTTGCCGCCAGAAGCCTACACTCCTCTTGTGTCGGGGCATGCACAATGGGCTCATCGGTGAAAGCAGTGGCAGCGCTTGCGCTGCACCGATTTGGAATGGGGCCGCGCTTGGGCTCGATCGCGGCCATCGAGTCGGACCCGCGCGGAGCGTTGCTCGCGGAGCTGGCGAGACCGCGCGCCGTTGACGTCGCCGGACAATCGTTGCCCACGAGCGCTCGCGCCTTTCGCATTGTCGCCGACGCGAACGCCGAGCGGCAAGCGCGGCAGATAGCGGCGGCTCGCGCCCAGAAGCAGGCCGCGGGGCCCATGACGGAGAGCACCTCGCAGGCCGACGCGGAAGCGGCGACTAAGATGGCCGCTGAAGCGGTTCCGAATCCGGGACGGCAGATCTATCTCAACGAGGCGCAGGCGCGCATCAACGCCGCGCTTGCGGCCGAGATCGGTTTTGCAGAGCGGCTCGTTTGGTTCTGGTCGAACCACTTCTGCGTTTCTGCGGACAAGATCCAGAGCATGTCCGGTGCCTACGAGCGCGAAGCCATACGGCCCCACGTTCTGGGGCGTTTCGCCGACATGCTGCTAGCCGTCGTGAGCCATCCGGCGATGCTCGTCTACTTGGACAATTCGGCATCGATGGGACCGAACTCGGTCGCCGGCATCAATCGCACGCGTGGCCTCAACGAGAATCTCGCCCGCGAGATACTGGAGCTGCATACCCTGGGTGTGCGAACCGGCTACACGCAGGACGACGTCATCGCGTTCGCCAAGGTGCTGACCGGTTGGACGCTGATCCCGGCCGGTGACAATCCGGAGCACGGCGGCGAATTCACCTTCAATCGTCGCCTGCATGAGCCTGGGCCGCAGAGAGTGCTGAATCGGACCTATGAGGACGCCGGCGTCGAGCAGGGACGCGCGGTGCTGCGCGACCTGGCCGGACATCCTTCGACTGCAACGCACATTGCGACCAAGCTGGCCCGGCACTTCGTCGCCGACGCCCCGCCGCAGCCGCTGGTCGACCGATTGACGAGAACCTTTCGAGATACGGCAGGCGATCTGAAAGAGGTCACCAAGGCACTCGTTTTGTCGCCAGAGGCCTGGGCTTTGCCAGCGGGTAAGCTCAAGCGTCCCAGCGAATGGGTCACATCGATGGTGCGGGCCGCCGGCACGCAAGCTGACGCCCCGCGATTCGTGGCGGGCCAGACGACTCTCGGGGAGCCGTTGTGGCGGCCGCCATCGCCCAAGGGCTATGCCGACGACGAGCCGACCTGGATCGACGGGATGGGCCGTCGGTTGGACGTTGCCAACAACTACGCAGAGCGGATCGCCAACCGCGCCGATCCACGCCAGATTGTCGAATCCGTTTTGGGGGCCACTTTGTCGGCGGCGACGATGCAGGCCGTCAGCCGTGCCGAGAGCCGGCAGCAGGCGCTTGCCCTGCTTTTCATGTCGCCCGAGTTCCAGAGGAGGTGATGATGCCTTCCTGCCATCTTCCGAGCCGAAGAGAGGCGCTGATTGGCGCGGGCGCCCTGTTCGCCTGGACCCAGGTGCCAAAGCTTGCGCGCGCCGAAGGTCGCGATCCACGCATGCTCGTCATCGTCCTTCGGGGCGCCCTCGACGGGCTTGGCGCGGTGGCGCCGGTCGGAGATCCCGACTGGATCGGCCTGCGCGGCGATCGGGCGCTGGTGCTGGACGGCCGGACGCCGGCGCTGCCGCTCGACTCCTTCTTTGCACTCAACGCCGCGATGCCGAACCTGCACCGGCTCTACAGGGCACAGCAGGCGATCATCGTACACGCCGCCGCCACGCCCTATCGCGAGCGCTCGCATTTCGACGGCCAGGATATTCTCGAGAGCGGGCTCGCCAGACCAGGGACAAACGATACCGGCTGGCTCAATCGCGCGCTACTTGCGCTGGCCTCCGGCGGCCGTGTCGACCCGAGGGGTGGCCGTGGTTTCGCGGTTGGCCCGGTCACGCCGCTGGTGGTCCGCGGGCAGGCGCCAGTGATGTCCTGGGCGCCACAGCAATTGCTGCCGGCGAGCGATGACACCCAGGCGCGGCTGCTGGATCTCTATCGCCATACCGATCCGAGACTCGCGGCTGCCCTCGAGGAACGAATTCGCCTTGTGGCACTTGGGCGCGACGGCGCCGTTGGCGCGCCCAATCCTGCGGCGCTGCCGCCGCCGGGCATTGCCCGCGTGCGCTCGTACTTCGCCGAGGCTGCCGGCACGGCGGCTCGCTATCTCGCCCGGCCGGAAGGCCCGCGCGTCGGCGCCATGGGGTTTGTCGGGTGGGATACGCACATCAACGAAGGTGCTGCGTCGGGACAGCTCGCCGCCCTGCTTGGGGCGCTCGACGGCGCGCTGGCGGCGATCGAGACGAACATGGGCGCATCCTGGCGCGAGACGGTGGTCGCCGTCATCACCGAGTTCGGGCGCACCGCCCGCATCAACGGGAGCGATGGCACGGACCATGGCACGGGCACCGTCGCGTTGCTCGTCGGCGGCGCGCTGCGCGGCGGGCGCGTGATCGCCGACTGGCCAGGACTGAAGCCAGCCGCCCTCTACGAAGGGCGCGACTTGAAGCCGACAACCGATCTGCGGTCCGTCCTCAAGGGTCTGCTCAGGGACCACTTGCGGGTCGAGGAGAGTGCGCTCGCAAGCTCTGTCTTTCCTGGCAGCGCTGACATCGCCCCAACGGCCGGTCTCGTCGGCTGATGCGCTACACTACGGCTTGCCATCGACGCTGGCGCTCGCCAGCGCGGGCCGCGACAGCCTGAATAGGTGCGTGTCGTGCGGGGTCGCCCCGTGCATGGCGAGATCGGCCAGGACCTCGCCTATCCCAGAGCAGAACTTGTAGCCGTGCCCCGAGAACCCCGCGGCGACAATGACGTTGCTGTGCTCGGGCAGCGCATCGACGATGAAGTGCTCGTCGGGCGAGTTCACGAACATGCAGGTCTTGAAGCCTACCGGCGGCCCCATCGGACTCGAGAGGTATCGCCCCAACCACGTTAGAACGGCTTCGTCCGCCGAGGTTATCCGCCGGTCGATGAAATCCGGGTCGACGTTCTCCTTGCGATGGCGGAACTTGCCGACCTTAAAGCCTTGATTGGCCTGCTCTGGAATGCCGTAGAAGTTGCCCCTCTCCGGGCAGTCGAGGATGAACACGGGAAACGATTCCGGCGCGAACTGCCTGCCTGCGGTCCTGAACCAGCCTACGACCTGCCGCTGAGGGATTGCCAGGTCCTTGAATCGGCCGTGGAGCTTGGATGTCCACGCGCCGGCAGCCAGGACCAGCGCGCCCGCCTCGTAGCGGCCCGCTTCCGTCTCGACCTCGACGCGATCACCCGTCGCCTTCCAGCCCAACACGGGCTCGTTCTCGCGCACGTCGGCGCCGAGCTTGCGCGCCAGCGTCACGTGCGCAACGATGGCCCGGTCCGCGGGCAGAAAACCGGCCTCGGGCTGGTGCACGGCTTGGAACTCCGGCGGCAACCGCCAGGCCGGATAGCGCCGCTCGACTTCGCTCGCTCGCAGTACCTCGTGCGTCAGCCCATGCGTCCGGCAAGCCGCCTTGGCGCCGCTGACTACGCGACCCGCCGGCAGGCCGATGTCGAGGCCGCCGGTGACGGTCAGCAGCCTCTCGCCGAAATCGCGCTCGAGCGCCTGCCAGCGGGCGAACGACAGCCGCATGAGGGGCACGTAGCTCGGATGCTCGAAGTAGGCGAAGCGGAAGATGCGCGTGGCGCCGGCCGACGAGCCGAGCTCGTGCGGAACGGCGAACTGCTCTAGCCCCAGCACGCGCTGGCCGCGCCGCGCCAGCTCGTAGATCGCCGCCGAGCCCATGCCACCGGCGCCAATGACGATCTGATCGAAGACCTGCCTGCCCATGGCGCTATTGTTGAATGCCCCTCCGGCCCCGTCAATCAGCCCATGAGGTTCGCGTTTGTGGGTGCCTTCGGGTATATCCGTCATCCCGGAAGCCGAGCCGCAGGCGAGGCTATCCGGGACCTGCATCAACGAGTCGGACCTCGGCGAGATCCCGGCTCGGACCGTTGCTCGCGCAAGCGCTCGCATCGCTCCGGTCGGGATGACGGGTGGAAATGCGAGAGGTCATGAAGGTTCGGATTGCTTCGGACGTGGGCGGGACGTTCACCGACAGCATCGCCTACGATCCGGTGTCGCGGCGCATCGCCGTCTCGAAGGTGCCGACGACGCCCGAGGCGCGCGACGTGGGCACCGTCGAAGGCCTGCGCGCGGCACTGCGGCAGCTGGGCATGACGGGCGGCGCCGTCGCCTACGTCGGTCACGGCATGACGACGGCAACCAACGCCGTCATCCAGCGCAGCGGCGCCAGAACCGCCTTCGTCACCAACCACGGTTTCAGGGACCTGCTGCTGATCGGGCGGCAGGAGCGCCCGAGTCTCTACGACATCGACGTGGTGCGGGCGCCGCCGTTGGTGCCGCGCGAGCGCTGCTACGGGATCGTCGGGCGCATGGACCACAACGGGCGAGAGATCGAGCCGCTCGATCAAGCCCAGCTGGTGGAGGCCGCGGCCGACATGCGCGCCCGCGGCGTCGAGGCCGTGGCCGTTGCCTTCCTGCACGCCTACGCCAACCCCGCGCACGAGCGCGCCGCCAAGGCGGTGCTGGAGCAGCACCTGCCGCGGGTCGCCATCTGCGCCTCGTCGGACATCCTGCGCGAGTTCCGGGAGTTCGAGCGCGCCAGCACGGCGGTGCTGAACACCTACCTCACGCCCGTCATGGCGAGCTATCTCGGCTCGCTGTCCGCGCGGTTGCACGATGCCGAAGCGGGGCTCGGCATCGGCCGCGACACGCCGATCATGGTGATGGAGGCGGCCGGCGGACTGATGACGGTGGAGACGGCACTCGCCAAGCCGGTCCACACCATCCTGTCGGGTCCGGCTGGCGGCGTTGTCGCCGGCGCGCATTTCGCGGCGCTGGCAGGCGCGGGCCATGTCATCACGATGGACGTCGGCGGTACCAGCACCGACATCAGTTTGATCCGCAACGGCCGGCCGGAGACGACGCGGGCCGCCAGAATCGGGCAGATCCCCATCCGGCTGCCGACGATCGACATCAACGCCATCGGCGCCGGCGGTGGCTCGATCGCCTGGATCGACGACGGCGGCGCGCTGCGGGTCGGGCCGATGAGCGCCGAGGCGGTGCCGGGGCCGGCCTGCTATGGGCGCGGCGGCACCCGGCCGACGATGTCCGATGCCAACCTGGTGCTGGGCAGGATGGGAAGCGAGACGCGGCTCGGCGGCACTCTGAGGCTCGATGCCGGTGCCGCCCGGAAGGCGATCGAAACCCACATCGCCGGGCCGCTCGGCATCGACGTAGTGGCGGCCGCCGTGGGCATTCTCCGCGTTGCGCACGCCAACATCGTGCGCGGCATCCGCGTTGTCTCGGTCGAGCGTGGGCATGATCCGCGTCAGTGCACCCTGGTGCCGTTCGGAGGCGCCGGGCCGATGCACGGAACGCCCGTGGCGCGCGAGCTGCAGATCGGCCGGCTCATCGTTCCGCCGGCTCCAGGGATCCTGTGCGCTCTGGGCCAGCTGCTCGCCGACTTGCGCCATGATCTGGTCGAGACCCACATTTTTCCATTAGCTGCCGGCAACGCTGAGCCCGCCCTGGCGATTGCGCTGCGCCTGAGCGACGCCGCGGATCGCTTGCTCGCCGCCGATGGCGTACCGCCGGACAAGCGGTCGATCGAAGTGCGCGTCGAGGCGCGGTATGTCGGCCAGAGCTACGAGCTGCCGATTGCCTTCCGCCACAGCGATGCCGACGGCTGGGCCGGTCTGGCCGGCGATTTCCACGCCGCCCACCGCAACCGGTTCGGCCATGCCGACGCCGAGGCGCCGATCGAGATCGTGGCCTTCGGCGCCACGGCCATCGGCAAGGTCGACACGCCGGAATTGCCGGCGCTCGCCTCGGGAGGCTCGACGCCTGCCGCTGCGGCGCAGGTCTCGACACGCGACGTATTTTTCGAGGGCGATGACATCGGTGAGGCGGGCAAATGGGTCTCGGCCCGGATTTTCCAGCGCGATAGGCTGCTCGCGGACAACGTGATCGAGGGGCCGGCCGTGATCGAGGAGGTATCCGCCACAACGGTGCTTTATCCCGGCGACCGCGCGCGCGTCCATGGCAATGGAGCACTGCTCGTGGAGTGTAAGCGATGAAAGATCAAACAGATATGTTCGATCCGGTCACGCTCGAGGTGCTGCGTAATGCGCTGGAGGCCACGGCGCAGGAGATGGGCGGCGTGCTGAGGCTCACGTCGTTCTCGCCCAATATCAAGGAGCGGATGGACGCCTCGTGCGCGATCTTCGATGCCAGGGCGCAGCTCATCGCCCAGGCCGAGCATGTGCCGATTCATCTGGGCTCCATGCTGAGGGCGGTCGGGCCGACCATCGCCGCGGTCGGCGCCCTGGACCCCGGCGATGTCGTCATCGTCAACGATCCCTTCGTCGGCGGAGCGCATCTTCCCGACATCACGCTGGTTGCGCCGGTGCATGCGGGCGACGCCCTGATCGGCTATGTGGCGACCCGCGCCCACCATTCCGATGTGGGCGGCATGGAGCCGGGCTCCATGCCCGGCAAGTCGAGCGAGATCTACCAGGAAGGCATCGTCATCCCGCCCGTGCGGCTCTACCGGCGCGGCGAGCTGCAGGGCGACGTGATGCGCCTGATCCTGGCCAATGTGCGCACCGCCACCGAGCGCCGCGGCGATCTCAATGCCCAGCTGGCGGCGATCCGCATCGGCGAGCGGCGCCTCGGCGAGCTGGCCCGGCGCTACGGCGTGCGCGTCCTGGCCGAGGGCTTCGATGCGATCCTCGACTATGCGGAGCGGCGCATGAGGAACCGCATCGCCGAGCTGCCGCCGGGGACCTACTTCGCCGAGGACTGTCTCGATGACGACGGCAGCAGCGACGAGCCGGTCCTGGTCAAGCTGCGGGTGGAGGTGGCGGGCGACAGGCTCACGCTCGACTTCGCGGGCTCCTCGGCCCAGCGGCGCGGCAACATCAACGCGGTGGCGCCGATGACGCATTCGGCGGTGTTCTTCGCCGTCAAGGTGCTCACCGACGCCACCATCCCCGCCAACGCCGGCATCCTGCGCCCGGTGACGATCCTGATCCCGCCGGGCTCGTTCCTCGATGCGCAGCCGCCGGCCGCCGTCTGTGCCGGCAACACCGAGACCTCGCAGCGCGTCTCGGACACGGTGCTGAAGGCGTTCGCTGAGCTCGCGCCGGCGCGCATCCCGGCCGCCAGCCAGGGCACCATGAACCTGATCGGCATCGGCGGCACCGATCCGCGCAGCGGCCGCTCCTATACCTACATCGAGACCATCGCCGGCGGGCAGGGCGGCCGTCCCGGCGGCGACGGCATGGACGGCGTCCAGTGCAACATGACCAACACCATGAACACGCCGGTGGAGGCGCTGGAGATCTCCTATCCCCTGCGGGTCGAGCGCTACGAGCTCCGCGAAGGCTCGGGCGGCGCCGCCCAGCACCGCGGCGGCCACGGTGTCATCCGCTCGCTCACCGTCATCGACCACGAAGCCCGCGTCTCGCTGCAGTCCGACCGCCGCCGCTTCCCGCCGTATGGGCTGCGCGGCGGCCTCGACGGCACCACCGGGCGCAACTGGATGCGCGACCGGGTTGGCAATGTTCGCGAGCTGCCGGGCAAGGTTTCCCTCACCCTGCGGGCGGGCGAGACCGTCGGCGTCGAGACCCCCGGAGGCGGCGGCTGGGGCGGCAGCAAGCTCGCCCAAGGAAGGCCTCGCTGAGCGGAGTTTCCCTCGGTCATAGGCCCCTGGCTATTTGGCACCGAACCAACGTGCACGAAAGCCGCGGCTTTGCCCCCCTTCAGGTTTTGCGGGCGAGACGTTGGGTTCAGCGCGCGGCGGTGGCTCCGTCATCGAGGAAGAATGCTGCGCTGACTGATGCTCGACTCCCCTAACCCCGGCTAACCCGAAGTTCCCCGCGAAAAACCGAGGTTGATCCTTGAAATGTTGAGTCGCGGCAGTCGATTGCGAGTCTCAGCTCAATTTTCATACATAGGATTTGTAC
>Ga0247727_10002195_pt1 | contig 44987 bp, 58 predicted proteins | sample WisWelCaveWW1625_FD_202498 | JGI IMG/M metagenome (GOLD analysis project Ga0247727, IMG submission 202498) | Biofilm microbial communities from Wishing Well Cave, Virginia, United States - WW16-25 | ecosystem: Environmental > Aquatic > Deep subsurface > Groundwater > Cave microbial mat | place...
GCACCGAGATGGTGATGCCCGGGGACAACGTGAAGATGGTGGTGACGCTGATCACGCCGATCGCGATGGAGCAGGGGCTGCGCTTTGCCATCCGCGAGGGCGGCAAGACGGTGGGCGCCGGTGTGGTGGCGAAAATTATCGAATAGCGATGCAAAGCCAAAGAATCCGGATCCGTCTCAAAGCGTTCGACTACCGGCTGATCGACCAGTCGGCGCTCGAGATCGTCGACACCGCGAAGCGCACCGGCGCGGTGGTGCGCGGCCCGGTGCCGCTGCCGACGCGCAAACAGCGCTTCGACCTGCTGCGCTCGCCGCACATCGACAAGGCCTCGCGCGACCAGCTCGAGATCCGCACGCACCTGCGGCTGATGGACATCATCGATCCGACGGACAAGACGGTCGATGCGCTGATGAAGCTCGACCTGCCCGCCGGCGTCGACGTCGAGATCAAGGTTCAGTAAGAACCTTTTTAGAGGTCAGGATGACTATTGGACTGGTCGGCCGCAAGGTCGGCATGACGCGAGTCTTCACCGATGACGGCATCACGCTGCCCGTCACGGTGCTCGACGTCTCCGACAACCGCGTCACCCAGGTCAAGACCGCCGAAAAGGACGGCTACGCCGCGGTGCAGGTCGCGTTCGGCAAGCGCCGCGCGAGCCGCGTGAACAAGCCGCTCGCCGGGCATCTCGCCAAGGCGGCAGTGGAAGCCGGTTGCGTGCTCAGAGAATTTAGAGCAAAAGAAGAAGAAATCTCGGTCTTCAAGCCCGGGGCGAAGATTTCCGTGCAGCAGTTGTTCAAGGTCGGCCAGCGGGTCGACGTGCAGGGCATCACCATCGGCAAGGGATTCGCCGGCGTCATCAAGCGCCACCATTTCCACTCGCAGCGCGCGAGCCACGGCAACTCGATCTCGCACCGCACGCCGGGCTCGACCGGCCAGAACCAGAGCCCGGCGCGCGTGTTCCCGGGCAAGCGCATGCCGGGGCACCTCGGCGACAAGCGCCGCACGATCGCGAACCTCGAGATCGTGCGCGTCGACGCCGAGCGCCAGCTCCTGCTGGTCAAGGGCTCGGTGCCGGGCGCGAGCGGGCGCGACGTCGTGGTGCGGCTCGCGGCCAAGGGGCAGAAGGCGCCGAGGGTCCAGCAGGCGCCGAAAGCGGCTGCGAAAGCCGCACCAAAAGCGGAAAAGCCCGCCGCGGAGAAACCGGCGGCCAAACCGCAGCCGGCGAAGGCCTGAGCATGGAACTGAAGATGATCGGCGACAAGCCGGCGACCGTGCAGGCGAACGACGCGGTCTTCGGCCGCGACTTCAACGAGGCACTGGTGCACCAGGTCGTGGTCGCCTTCCAGGCGAACGCGCGCGTCGGCTCGCGCGCGCAGAAGGACCGCGGCGCGGTCAACCACTCGACGAGGAAGCCGTGGCGCCAGAAGGGCACCGGGCGTGCGCGCGCCGGCATGACCTCGAGCCCGCTGTGGCGCGGCGGCGGCAAGATTTTCCCGAACTCGCCGGACGAGAACTTCAGCCACAAGGTGAACCGCAAGATGTACCGCGCCGGCATGGCCTCGATCCTGTCGCAGCTCGCGCGCGAGGACCGCATCCGGGTGGTCGACGAATTCAAGGTCGACGCGCCCAAGACCAAGGTGCTGGCGCAGAAGGTGAAGGCGCTGGGCTTCGACCAGGTGCTGGTGCTCATCGACGAGGTCGACCGCAACCTCCAGCTGTCGGCGCGCAACCTGTCGAACGTGCAGGTGATGTCGGCGCGCAACGCCAACCCGGTCGCGCTGGTGCGCTCGCCGCGGGTGCTGATGACCCGCAGCGCGGTGGCGCGGCTCGAGGAGCTCCTCAAGTGACCCAGGCGAAGAAATACAACCTCGACCAGCTGATGACCGTGGTGCTGGCGCCGGTGGTGTCCGAGAAAAGCACCTTCGTCGCCGACAAGAACCGGCAGTACGTGTTTCGCGTCGCCGACCGCGCGACCAAGCCCGAGATCAAGGCGGCGGTCGAGGCTATGTTCAAGATCAAGGTCGACTCGGTGACGGTGGCCAACGTCAAGGGCAAGGAGCGGCGCTTCGGCCGCACCATCGGCCGCAGGCGCAGCTGGAAGAAAGCCTACGTGCGGCTCGCCGCAGGGCAGGAAATCAACTTCGCCGCCACGGAATAGGGAAAACGCCACCGATGCCACTCGTCAAGGTAAAGCCGACTTCGCCCGGGCGCCGCGCCCTGGTGAAGGTCGTTACCCCGGAGCTGCACAAGGGCGATCCGTTCTGGCCGCTGACGCGGCAGCAGTCGAAGACCAACGGCCGCAACCATCACGGCACGATCACCATGCGCCACAAAGGCGGCGGCAACAAGCAGCACTACCGCGTGATCGACTTCCGGCGCAACAAGGACGGAATCAGTGCGCGGGTCGAGCGGCTGGAGTACGACCCGAACCGCAGCGCGCACCTGGCGCTGCTGCTCTACGCCGACGGCGAGCGCCGCTACATGATCGCGCCCAAGGGCATCCAGGCGGGCGCCCAGGTGGTCTCGGGCGCCGAGGCGCCGATCAAGGTGGGCAACGCGCTGCCGCTGCGCAACATCCCCATCGGCACCGAGGTGCACTGCGTCGAGATGCTGCCCGGCAAGGGCGCGCAGCTCGCGCGCTCCGCCGGCTCCCACGTGCAGGTGCTGGCGCGCGAAGGCTCGTACGCGCAGCTGCGGCTGCGCTCGGGCGAGATCCGCAAGGTGCACATCGACTGCCGCGCCACCATCGGCGAGGCGGGCAACGCCGAGCACAACCTGGAATCGATCGGCAAGGCGGGGCGCAAGCGCTGGCGCGGCGTGCGGCCGACCGTGCGCGGCGTGGCGATGAACCCGATCGACCATCCGCACGGCGGCGGCGAAGGCCGCACCGCGGCGGCGCAGCCCCCGGTGTCGCCGTGGGGCGTGCAGACCAAGGGATTCAAGACCCGCCGCAACAAGCGTACGCAGGTGATGATCGTGCGCGATCGCCGGGTGAAATAGGAGCGCTAGAAGCCGCGCCAAGATCAAGGAAACGCAGCCATGTCCCGCTCAATCAAGAAAGGTCCTTTCGTCGACCATCACCTGATGGCCAAGGTCGACAAGGCGCGCAGCTCGAGCGACAAGCGCCCGATCAAGACCTGGTCGCGGCGTTCGACCATCGTGCCCGAGTTCGTCGGCCTGACGATCGCCGTGCACAACGGAAAGACACACATGCCGGTCTACGTGACCGAGAATATGGTCGGCCACAAGCTCGGCGAGTTCGCGCTGACGCGCATCTTCAAGAGCCACTCGGCGGTCGGCAAGCGCACCGAGGAAGCGGTCGGCGACGATCGCCGGCGGCTGCCGCCGGGCACGCAGATCGCCGCGGCGCCCGCGGCGGCGGCGCCGGGGGCTGCCGCTCCCGCGGCGGCACCCGCGCCGGCCCCGGCAGGGAAGAAATGATGGAAACCCGGGCCAGCCTGCGCGGCGCGCGCCTTTCCGCCCAGAAGGGGCGGCTGGTCGCCGACCTGATCCGCGGCAAGCCCGTCGACCAGGCGATGAGCATCCTCGCCTACACGCCGAAGAAGGGCGCGGTCCTGATCCGCAAGCTGCTCGAGTCGGCGATCGCCAATGCCGAGCACAACGACGGCGCCGACATCGACACCCTCAAGGTGAAGATGATCAGCGTCGAGCGCGGCATGTACCTGAAACGCTTCCAGGCGCGCGCCAAGGGGCGTGGCGCCCGGGTGCTCAAGTACACCTGCAACGTCTTCATCACGGTCGGGGACTGAATGGGCCAGAAAATCAATCCGGTCGGCTTCAGGCTGGCGGTCAACCGCAACTGGAGCTCGAAGTGGTACGCGAACAGCCGCGCGTTCGCGCCGATGCTCGCCGAGGACATCAAGGTGCGCGATTTTCTCAAGCGCAAGCTGGCGCACGCCTCGGTCGGGCGCGTGCTGATCGAGCGCCCGGCGAAGGACGCGCGCATCACCATCTTCTCGGCGCGCCCCGGCGTGGTGATCGGCAAGAAGGGCGAGGAGATCGAAGCGCTCAAGGCCGAGCTGCGCCGCATCATGGGCGTGCAGCAGGTGCACGTGAACATCGAGGAAATCAGGAAGCCCGAGATCGACGCCCAGCTGATCGCCGACTCGATCGCGCAGCAGCTCGAGAAGCGCATCATGTTCCGCCGCGCGATGAAGCGCGCCATGCAGAACGCCATGCGCCTGGGCGCGCAGGGCATCAAGATCATGAGCGCCGGCCGCCTGAACGGCATCGAGATCGCGCGCACCGAGTGGTACCGCGAAGGGCGCGTGCCGCTGCACACCCTGCGCGCCGACATCGACTACGGCATGGGCGAGGCGAAGACCAACTACGGCGTGATCGGCATCAAGGTCTGGGTGTACAAGGGCGAGGTGATCCCGAAGGGCGAGACCGCGCTGCTGCCGCCAGCCGTGCCGCCGCCGCAGCCCGAGGCGCCCGCGGAGCCCAAGCGCGCCAGGAAGCCCTTCCCCAAGGCCGGCGCGAAGAAGGCTGAACGAGGCGCCCCGGCGCGCGCCCGCGCCGACGGTGACAAGAGGCCCGCCAGGAAAGCCGCCGCCGCGCCGGCGCCCAAGACCACGGTGAAGAAGGCGAAGAAGATCGTGAAGGACGCAGGCGAAAAGAAGGAATAGCAGATGCTGCAGCCCGCAAGAACCAAGTACCGCAAGCAGCAGAAAGGCCGCAACACCGGCAACGCCACGCGCGGCGCAAAGGTGTCCTTCGGCGAGTACGGCCTGAAGGCGACCACGCGCGGCCGGCTCACCGCGCGCCAGCTCGAGGCCGGGCGCCGCGCCATGTCGCGCCACATCAAGCGCGGCGGCCGCATCTGGATCCGCGTGTTCCCGGACAAGCCGGTGTCGCAGAAGCCCGCCGAGGTGCGCATGGGCAACGGCAAGGGCAATCCCGAGTATTTCGTGTGCGAGATCCAGCCCGGCAAGATCATCTTCGAGATGGACGGCGTCACCGAGGGGCTGGCGAAGGAGGCGTTCGCGCTCGCCTCCGCCAAGCTGCCGTTCCGCACCATCCTCGTGCAGCGCATGCTCGGAGGCTAGATGAAGGCGAGCGAGCTACGCGGCAAGAGCGGCGCGGACCTGCAGAAGGAGCTGGAGGGCTTGCTGCGCGCGCAATTCGGCCTGCGCATGCAGCTCGCCACCCAGCAGCTTTCCAACACCAGCCAGTTGAAGAAGGTGAAGCACGACATCGCGCGCGTGCGCACGATCATGAAAGAGAAGGCGTCCGAATGAGCAACCAACGGACCCTGGTGGGCCGTGTGACCAGCAACAAGATGCAGAAAACGGTCGTGGTGCGCGTCGAGCGCCGCGTGCGCGACGCGATGATGGGCAAGACCATCACGCGCTCGCGCAAGTACCACGCCCACGTCGAGGAAGGCCAGTTCGGCGCGGGCGACCTGGTCGAGATCGCCGAGTGCCGGCCGATCTCGCGCACCAAGTCCTGGCGCGTCACGCGCCTTGTGGAGAAGTCCAGGGCCGTCTAGAATCCGGGTCCCCCAAGCTGGGGTCCAAAACTGCATCGCCGGGCGATGCAAGTTGGAATGGAGAGACAAAGCGAATGATTCAGATGGAGACCGTATTGGATGTCGCCGACAATACCGGCGCGCGCTCCGTCCAGTGCATCAAGGTGATGGGCGGCTCCAAGCGCCGCTACGCCTCGATCGGCGACCTGATCAAAGTGAGCGTCAAGGACGCGGCGCCGCGCGGGCGGGTGAAGAAGGGCGAGATCTACGACGCGGTGGTGGTGCGCACCGCCAAGGGCGTGCGGCGCTCCGACGGCTCGCTCATCCGCTTCGACCGCAACGCCGCGGTGCTGCTGACGCCGAAGATGGAGCCGATCGGCACGCGCATCTTCGGCCCGGTGACCCGGGAGCTGCGCACGGAACAATTCATGAAGATTGTTTCGCTGGCGCCCGAGGTTCTGTGATGAATCGCATCAGGAAAGGCGACGAGGTCGTGGTGCTCGCGGGGCGCGACAAGGGCAAGCGCGGCACGGTGCTGCGCCGGGTGGACGCCGAGCACCTGGTGGTCGAGGGCGTGAACCGCGTCAAGAAGCACCTGCGCCCCAACCCGATGAAGGGCGTGAGCGGCGGGATCGTCGACCGGGACCTGCCGATCCACGTGTCGAACGTGGCACTCTTCAACCCCGCCACCAAGAAGGCCGACCGGGTGCGCCTCAAGACCCTGCAGGACGGCCGCAAGGTGCGGGTGTTCAAGGCGAATGACGAGCAGGTGGACGCGTAATGGCGAAACAGGACAAGCACGAGAAGCAGGACAAGCCGGAGAAGAAGCCTGCGCCGCAGCAGGCGCAGCAGCAGGCGCCGAAGCCAAAGAAGGAGGCGCAGCAGCCGAAGAAGGAGGCCGCGCCCGCCAAGCCCGCCGCGCCCGAGGTGCCGCCGCCGCCGGCGCGGCTCGCGGTGCACTACCGCGAGAAAGTCGTGCCCGAGCTGATGCAGAAGCACGGCTACAAGACCGTGATGCAGGTGCCGCGGCTCTCCAAGATCACGGTCAACATGGGGGTCGGCGAGACCACCACCGACAAGAAGGTGCTCGACCACGCGGTGGCCGACATGGCCAAGATCGCCGGCCAGAAGCCGGTGGTCACCAAGTCGCGCAAGTCGATCGCCAACTTCAAGATCCGCGCCAATTTCCCGGTCGGCTGCATGGTGACGCTGCGCGGGGCGCGCATGTACGAGTTCTTCGACCGCCTGGTGAACGTCGCGATGCCGCGCATCCGCGACTTCCGCGGCGTGTCCAACCGCGCGTTCGACGGCCGCGGCAACTACAGCCTCGGCTTCAAGGAGCAGATCATCTTTCCCGAGATCGACTACGACAAGATCGACACCTTGCGCGGGATGAACATCGCGATAACCACCACGGCGAAGACCGACGACGAGGCGAAATCGCTGCTCGCCGCGTTCCGCTTCCCGTTCAAGCACTGAAAGAGTGACCCATGGCCAAGCTCGCAGTCAAGCTCCGCGACCAGAAGCGCCGCAAGACGGTGGAGAAGTTCAAGGCGCGGCGCGCGCAGCTGCTCGAGATCATCCACGACAGCCGCGCCTCCGACGAGGCGAAGGAAGCGGCGCGCGCCAGGCTGCAGAAGCTGCCGCGCGACGCCTCCCCGGTGCGCCTGCGCAACCGCTGCGCGCTCACCGGCCGGCCGCGCGGCGTGTACCGCAAGTTCGGCCTGGGGCGCAACAAGCTGCGCGAGCTCGCGCTGCGCGGCGAGGTGCCCGGCGTGATCAAGGCAAGTTGGTAGAAATGAGGGTGAGGAAACTCGCATGAGCATGAGCGATCCGATCGCGGACATGCTGATCCGCATCCGCAACGCCCAGCTGGTGGGCCACGCGGAGGTCTCGATGCCGGCCTCGAGAATCAAGGCGTCCATCGCCCAGGTGCTCAAGGACGAGGGCTACATCGAGGATTTCGCGCTGCGCGACGAGGGCGCGAAGAAGGAGCTGCGCATCGGCCTCAAGTACTACGCCGGCCGCCCGGTGATCGAGCGGCTCGAGCGCGTGTCCAAGCCCGGCCTGCGGGTGTACCGCGGCCGCGACGACATCCCGCGCGTGCTGAACGGCCTGGGGGTCGCGATCCTGTCGACCTCGCGCGGCGTGATGACCGACCGCAAGGCGCGCGCCGACGGCGTCGGCGGCGAAGTTCTCTGCATCGTGGCTTGATATGTCGAGGATCGCCAAAAACCCCGTCGCGCTGCCCAAGGGCGTGGAAGTGAGCATCGCTGCGGGGCAAATTTCGGTGAAAGGCCCGCTCGGCGCCGTCGCGCGCCCGACCGACCCGAACGTCGGGGTGGAGAAGGACGGCGAGAAGATCGTGTTCAAGGCGCTCGGCAACTCCAACCACGCCAACGCGATGTCCGGAACCATGCGCGCGCTGGTCGCCGGCATGGTGGCCGGCGTCACCAAGGGCTTCGAGAAGCGCCTCGGGCTGGTCGGGGTCGGCTACCGCGCCCAGGCGCAGGGCGACAAGCTTTCGCTGTCGCTCGGTTTTTCGCACCCGGTGGTGCACCAGATGCCCAAGGGCGTCAAGGTCGCCACGCCCACCCAGACCGAGATCGTGATCAGCGGCGTCGACAAGCAGCTCGTCGGCCAGGTGGCGGCCGAAGTGCGCGCCCGCCGCCCGCCCGAGCCCTACAAGGGCAAGGGCGTGCGCTACCGCGACGAGGCCATCGTGCTCAAGGAAACGAAGAAGAAATAGGAGAGATGCGACGCCCATGAGCGCAAAGAATCTCGCCCGCCTGCGCCGCGCGCGCCAGACCCGCCTGAAGATCCGCGAGATCGGCACCGCGCGGCTCACCGTGCATCGCACCAACGCGCACATCTACGCGCAGATCACCTCGCCCGCCGGCGACAAGGTGATCGCGACCGCCTCGACGCTGGAGAAGGACCTGCGCGCCCAGCTGAAGAGCGGCGCCAACCGCAAGGCGGCTGAAGCGGTCGGCAGCCGCATCGCGCAGAAGGCAAAGCAGGCCGGCGTGGAAAAAGTGGCGTTCGACCGCGCCGGCTACCGGTACCACGGCCGCATCAAGGCGCTCGCCGAGGCGGCGCGCGCCGGCGGATTGAAGTTTTAGAGGCGACGTTCTAGCGAGGGAACATGGCGAAGATCCAGCCCAGGATGCAGCACGAGGAGCGCGGCGACGGCCTGCGCGAGAAGATGATCGCGGTGAACCGCGTCACCAAGGTGGTGAAAGGCGGCCGCGTGCTCGGCTTCGCCGCGCTCGTCGTGGTCGGCGACGGCGACGGCGGCATCGGCATGGGCAAGGGCAAGGCGCGCGAGGTCCCGGTCGCGGTGCAGAAGGCGATGGAGGAGGCGCGCCGCAAGCTGTTCAAGGTGAAGCTCAAGAACGGCACCCTGCACCACGTCGTCACCGGCCGCCACGGCGCCGCCAAGGTGCTGATGCAGCCGGCGCACGAAGGCACCGGCATCATCGCCGGCGGCCCGATGCGCGCGGTGTTCGAGGTGATGGGAGTGACCAACGTCCTCGCCAAGTGCTTCGGCTCGACCAACCCCTACAACGTGGTGCGCGCCACGCTCCACGGCCTGCGCGCGATGAGCACCCCCGCCGAGATCGCGGCGCGGCGCGGCAAGAAGGTCGAGGAGATCACCGCATGAGCAGGATCAGGGTGACGCTTCTCAAGAGCGTGGCGGGCATCAGGCGCACGCACCGCGCCACGGTGCGCGGCCTAGGCCTGAAGCGGATCAACCATGCCGTGGAGCTCGCCGACACCCCCGCGGTGCGCGGCATGGTCAACAAGGTCGCCTACCTGGTGAAGATCGATGCGGCTTAACGCGCTGAAGCCGGCTCCCGGCTCGAAAAAGGACCGCCACCGCGTCGGCCGCGGCGTCGGCTCGGGCTGGGGCAAGACCGCGGGCCGCGGTCACAAGGGCCAGAAGGCGCGCTCGGGCGGCTTCCACAAGCTCGGCTTCGAGGGCGGGCAGATGCCGCTGCACCGGCGCCTGCCGAAGCGCGGCTTCAATTCGCCCACGCGCGACGACATCGCCGAGGTGCGCCTGGGCGCTCTGGAGAGCTTGCAGGTGAGCGACGTCGACCTGGCCGCGCTGCAGGCGGCGGGCATCGTGCCGAGGAAGGCGCTCGGCGCGAAGATCATCGTGTCGGGCAAGCTGTCGAAAAAGCTGAACGTGAAAAGCGACGTCAGGGCGTCCAAAGGCGCGCGCGCCGCCATCGAGGCGGCCGGCGGCAAGGTCGAGGTCGTAGAGGCGCAGGCGCCCGCGAAGAAGCTCGCTAAGAAGCAGGCCCTTGACGCAGGCCCGAAGGCCTGATGGCGGCCCTTCCCAACGTCGGCAAGGCCAGCAAGTACGGCGACCTGAAGCGGCGCCTGCTGTTCCTGCTCGCGGCGCTGGTGGTGTTCCGCATCGGCGCCCACATCCCGTGCCCGGGTATCGACCCGAACGAGCTGGCCAAGCTGTTCGAGGGCCAGCAGGGCGGGATCTTCGGCATGTTTAACATGTTTTCGGGCGGCGCGCTGTCGCGCTTCACCGTCTTCGCGCTCGGCATCATGCCGTACATCTCCGCCTCGATCATCATGCAGCTGATGACCGCGGTGAACCCGCAGCTCGACCAGCTGCGCAAGGAGGGCGAGACCGGCCGGCGCAAGATCACCCAGTACACGCGCTACGGCACCGTGTTCCTGGCCCTCTTCCAGGCGACCGGCATCTCCATCGCGCTCGAGTCGCAGCCCGGCCTGGTGCTCGACCCGGGGCTGATGTTCCGCATCACCACCGTCACCTCGCTCGTCACCGGCACGATGTTCCTGATGTGGCTCGGCGAGCAGATCACCGAGCGCGGCCTGGGCAACGGCATCTCGATCATCATCTTCGCCGGCATCGCGGCGGGCCTGCCGCAGGCCATCGCCGGCACGCTCGAGCTGGTGCGCACCGGCGCCATGCACCCGCTCACCGCGCTGCTGATCGCCCTCGCGGTCCTGGTAGTCACCGCGTTCGTGTGCTTCGTCGAGCGCGGCCAGCGCAAGATCCTGGTCAACTACGCCAAGCGCCAGGTCGGCAACCGCGTCTACGGCGGGCAGAGCTCGCACCTGCCGTTCAAGCTCAACATGTCGGGCGTGATCCCGCCGATCTTCGCCTCGTCGCTGATCCTGTTCCCGGCGACGGTGCTCGGCTGGTTCGGCTCGGCGGAAGGCTGGATCTGGCTGCGCGACATCGCCGGCACGCTCACCCCCGGGCAGCCGCTCTACGTGCTGGCGTACGGCGCGCTGATCGTGTTCTTCTGCTTCTTCTACACCGCGCTGCAGTACAACCCGAAGGAGACCGCCGACAACCTGAAGAAGTCGGGCGCCTTCGTCCCCGGCATCCGCCCCGGCGACCAGACCGCGCGCTACCTGGAAAAAATTCTCACCCGGCTGACACTCGCCGGCGCGGTTTACGTGACCTCGGTGTGCCTGCTGCCCGAGTTCCTGATCCTGCGCTGGAACGTGCCGTTCTATTTCGGCGGCACCTCGCTGCTCATCATCGTGGTGGTGACGATGGATTTCATGGCGCAAGTGCAGGCGTACGTCATGACGCACCAGTACGAGAGCCTGCTGCGCAAGGCGAACTTCAAAGGAGGCCTGCCGGTCCGCTAGAGCATGCCGAAGGAAGACGTCATCGAGATGCAGGGCGAGGTGCTGGAAAACCTGCCGAACGCGACCTTCCGGGTGAAGCTGGAGAACGGCCATACCATCCACGCCTTCATCTCCGGCAAGATGCGCATGAACTACATCCGCATCCTGCCCGGCGACAAGGTGACGGTGCAGATGACGCCCTACGATCTCACCAAGGGCCGGATCACCTTTAGAGCGAAATGAGAACCCGATGAAAGTGATGGCTTCAGTGAAGAGAATCTGCCGCAAGTGCAAGATCGTGCGGCGCAAGGGCGTGGTGCGCGTGATTTGCCCCAATCCGCGCCACAAGCAGCGCCAAGGTTGATAAGACCTTGACGAAACAGATATAATCTAAAGTTTCGCCCATGGCACGCATCGCAGGCATCAATATCCCGAACCACCAGCACGCGGAGATCGCGCTCACCGCGATCTTCGGCATCGGCCGCGCGCGCGCGCAGGCGATCTGCGCCGCCGCAGGCGTGCAGGGCACGCGCAAGATCAAGGACCTCAACGACGCCGAGCTCGAGCGGCTGCGCGAGAACGTGCAGCGCCTGACCGTCGAGGGCGACCTGCGCCGCGAGGTGCAGATGTCGATCAAGCGGCTGATCGACCTCAACTGCTACCGCGGCTCGCGCCACCGCAAGGGGCTCCCGGTGCGCGGCCAGCGCACGCGCACCAACGCCAGGACGCGCAAGGGCCCGCGTAAGGCGGCGATCAAGCTCAACGTCCCGGTCGGGAAGGTGGCATAGATGGCGAGCCGCAATACGCCGACCCGCCAGGAGCTGCAGCAAACCGCCTCGGCGCGCGCGCGCAAGAAGGTCAAGAAGAACGTCGCCGAGGGCATCGCGCACATCCACGCCTCGTTCAACAACACCATCGTCACCATCACCGACCGCCAGGGCAATACGCTCGCCTGGGCGACCTCGGGCAACGCCGGCTTCAAGGGCTCGCGCAAGTCGACGCCGTTCGCCGCGCAGGTGGCGGCCGAGCGCTGCGGGCGCGCGGCGCAGGAATGCGGCGTGAAGAACATCGAAGTGCGCATCAAGGGCCCGGGACCGGGCCGCGAATCCGCGGTGCGCGCGCTGAACGCGATCGGGCTGAAGATCGGCAGCATCGCCGACGTCACGCCGATCCCCCATAACGGTTGCCGTCCGCCCAAGAGGCGTCGCGTCTAATGGCCAGAAATCTCGACAAGTGCCGGCACTGCCGGCGAGAAGGCGAAAAGCTGTTTCTCAAGGGCGAGAAGTGCTTCACCGACAAGTGCCCGGTCGAGCGCCGCGCCTACGCCCCCGGGCAGCACGGCCAGAAGAGCGGCGCGCGCATGTCCGACTACGGCAAGCAGCTGCGCGAGAAGCAGAAGGTGCGCCACATCTACGGCCTGCTCGAGCGCCAGTTCCGCAAGACCTACGCCGAGGCGGCGCGCTCCAAGGGCGTCACCGGCGAGCGCCTGCTGCAGCTCCTCGAATCGCGCCTCGACACGGTGGCTTTCCGCATGGGCTTCGGCGCCTCGAGAGCCGAAGCGCGCCAGGTGGTGCGCCATAACGGCATACTGGTGAACGGCAAGCGGGTGAACATCCCCTCGTACCAGGTGCGGCCGGGCGACGTGATCGAGGTGGCCGGCAAGGCGAAGGAGCAGCTGCGCATCAAGGCGGCCGCCGAGGCCGCAGCCGCCCGCCACATTCCGGAATGGCTCGAAGTGGACGCGAAGGGACTGAAGGGGACATTCAAGGCGCTGCCGCCGCGCTCCGACCTGCCGTCCACCATCAACGAAAGCCTCATCATCGAGTTGTACTCGAAGTAATAGGACCCTACATGCCTCAATCGGGATTTCTCAAGCCGAGAATCGTTGACGTTCAAAACCTCTCGCCCAACCACGCCCGCGTGACGATGGAGCCGTTCGAGCGCGGCTACGGCCACACGCTGGGCAACGCGCTGCGGCGCGTGCTGCTGTCGTCGATGCCGGGACATGCGCCCACCGAGGTGCAGATCGCCGGCGTGGTGCACGAGTACTCGACGCTCGACGGCGTGCGCGAGGACGTCGTCGACATCCTGTTGAATCTCAAGGGCGTGGTGTTCCGCCTGCACAACCGCGCCGAGGCGATCTTGTCGCTCAAGAAGCGGGGCGAGGGCAACGGCGCGGTGACCGCGGCCGACATCGAGCCGGCGCACGACGTCGAGATCGTGAATCCCGACCACGTGATCGCGCACCTCGCCGCGGGCGGCAAGCTCGAGATGCAGATCAAGGTCGAGTCGGGCCGCGGCTACGTGCCCGGCAACATGCGCTACCTGCCCGAGGAGACCAAGGGCATCGGCCGCGTTATCCTCGACGCCTCGTTCAGCCCGGTGCGCCGCGTGTCCTACGCGGTCGAGTCGGCGCGCGTCGAGCAGCGCACCGACCTCGACAAGCTGATCATGGACATCGAGACCAACGGCGCGATCGAGCCCGAGGAAGCGATCCGCTACGCGGCGCGCGTGCTGGTCGACCAGCTCTCGGTGTTCGCGCAGCTCGAGGGCACGGCGATGCCGACCGAGCAGCCGAAATCGCCCGCGGTCGATCCGATCCTGCTGCGGCCGGTCGACGACCTCGAGCTCACCGTGCGCTCGGCCAACTGCCTCAAGGCCGAGAACATCTACTACATCGGCGACCTGATCCAGCGCACCGAGACCGAGCTCCTCAAGACGCCCAACCTCGGCCGCAAGTCGCTCAACGAGATCAAGGAAGTGCTCGCCTCGCGCGGATTGACGCTCGGCATGAAGCTCGAAAACTGGCCGCCGGCGGGACTGGAGCACCGCTCCTAAGAAAATGCGCCACGGCCACGGTCTTCGCAAGCTCAACCGCACCACGAGCCATCGGCTCGCGATGCTGCGCAACATGACGGTGTCGCTGCTGCGCCACGAGGAGATAACCACCACGCTGCCCAAGGCGAAGGAGCTGCGCCGCGTGGTCGAGCCGATGATCACCATCGGCAAGAAGCCCTCGCTCGCCAACCGGCGCCTGGTGTTCAACCGCCTGCGCGACCGCGGCATCGTCGAGAAGCTGTTTTCCGACCTCGGGCCGCGCTACGCCAAGAGGAACGGCGGCTACCTGCGCATCCTCAAGACGGGTTTCCGGAAGGGCGACAACGCTCCTCTCGCGCTGGTCACGCTGCTGGATCGCCCGGAAGAGGCGCCGCCGGCCAAGCCCGAGAAAAAACCCGAAGAGAAGAAAGCGGCCAAAGCCGCTGGCTGAGCGCCTAAAAGGCAAGGTCGCGATCGTCACCGGCGCGGGTTCCCGCGGCCCGGGTATCGGCAACGGCAAGGCTGCGGCCATCCTGTTCGCGCGCGAGGGCGCAAGCGTGCTGTGCGTCGACGCCGAGCTGGCGCGCGCAGAGGAAACCGCGAGGGAAATCGGGAAGGAGCGCGGCACCGCTCAAGCCTTCGCCGCCGACGTCACCGGCGCGGCGGCCTGCAAGGCGATGGTCGAGGCGGCCGCCGGCCGCTGGGGCGGGCTGGACATCCTGCACAACAATGTCGGCGTCGAGTCGCGGCTCGACCTCATGGAAACCACCGAGCAGGAGTGGGACCGCGTCATGGCAGTCAACCTCAAGTCGATGCTGCTCGCGACCCAGGCCGCGGTGCCGGCGATGGAGAAGCGCGGCGGCGGCTCGGTGATCTGTGTGTCCTCGATCGCGGGGATCGTCGGCCATGGCCGCACCGCTTATGCGGCGGCAAAAGCCGGCGTGATCGGCTTCGTCACCAGCGTCGCGGTGCAGCTCGGCCCGAAAGGCATCCGCGTCAATGCCATTGCGCCCGGCCAGGTATGGACGCCGATGGTCGAGCGGCTCGGCGAGGAAGCCCGGGAGCGCCGCCGGCGCGCCGCGCCGCTGGGCACCGAGGGCACCGGCTGGGACGTGGGCTGGGGTGCGGTCTATCTCGCGAGCGACGAGGCACGCTGGGTCAGCGGGCACGTCCTCGTCATCGACGCCGGCCTGACCAAGACCACGCGCTGATCCCTAGACGAGCAGATTCCACCCCTGCTTTGTTTTCGGCCGGGTTCCCGGCCTTTCTGGCTCCACGTCAGCGTGATCTGTTCATTTCTAAGCTCATGATACGTAACGCGAAAGATTGGAGAGACGATCTCTGTAATCACACGGCTAAATCACGTTGAAAATAATGGTGAATGCCTACTAATCATCGATCTGGATAGTCAGATCACTTGTAAATCACTTGCACTTTAACTTTTTATGTGCGGTAATGCGCTCCTGAAGGCAATGGGGCTGCCCCGGTCCGGCACCCGATGCCGACATGGATCGGAGAACCAAAATGTCGAACGAAACTATCTTCAGCTACATCGTGAAGGACGAGGCCGGGCTGCCCCTGCATTTGCAACACCGCAGGGCATCCTTCGCGCTCCAGCGGACCGAGATGGTGCTCAAGCGGCCGCTGCAGGACATCTGCCCGAAGCCCGACGGCAAGGTCGAGATGGCTGGTGCCGTGGAGTTCATGTCCCAAGTGACGCCGGGATTGCTCGCCGATTTCTGCGACCCCGAGGAGTTGTACTCCGCTGCCATGCAGACCACCTCGCGTTTTCGCGTTGTCTACGACGCAGAGATTCAGCGCGGAATCAAGGAAGCGAAGACCGGCCCCAAGGAGTTCCTGCGGGAGCCGCAAATCGGTTCCATGATGGAGGACATCGAGAACGACCAGTTCGAGTGCCCGCAGATAATGTGGAACTTGCGCGCCGGGGAGACGGCGTGGGTGTACTTCCTCGATGCGGGCGAACTGCGTGTTTACCAAGGCGTGGCAACCCGCCCGGACACGAACCACCGCCACCACGCCATCATCCGCTTCCAGAGGAAGTACCTCGACTGGATCGAGAAAACCGGTTCGACGGTCATGGGGAACTACAACCCCAATCGGCAGTACGGTCTGGTCATCTACACCGACGACTTCCAAGCCGAAGCACACCGGTTCTACGTGTACAACTTCAAGGGGTGGCGCGTCCCGACCTCGACGGCGCACTACATCGAGTCGAAGACGCGCTTGCCGGCGATTCACGCGCGACTGGCCCGGGAGTTGATGGAACGGTCGGGCATCCTCACGCTTCAGAACGTAGAGATCGTCTCGAACCAGTTGTCGCGGAACTCGGCGAAGATGCTGACGTTCGGTACGCTGACGGAGGCGCTCAGAACCGGCTTCGCGGGATTGACGGAGGACGAGTACGCAGACACCCTCGACTACGTCCTGAAGTTCCTGGAACAGCTGAACAAGGTCCGTCCGGTGGAGATCGCGGTGTTAAGCGTCGCGAAGCGGCAGAAAGTGCGCGACGAGAGCGTCGCGGACCAGGCCGTGATGTGGCATGGTCACATCCAGCTTGCCGCGTGGCTGCACCAAAACAGCCTTGCGGACTGGCAGCAGCGGCTTGCGGTGCTCGGGCAGCCCTTCACGTATCAGCGCGAGGACGGGACCGTGTGGCAGGGCGATCTTTTCAGCAGGAAGAACGTACTCTGGGCTGATCGCGGCATCCTAATTCCCGGCAAAACCGGGATGCGCGTGGTGAACAACAAGGACGCGAAGCGCGCGGCGTTCGATGTGCTGCGCCAGGTCGTCTCGGGTAACTTGCCTGCCGCGAACGAGAAGGAGGCGGCTATCGCGTAGCGGCCGCGCCCCGATTCGATCAGGCGGCGGCCATGATCCGATGGGGTGTGATACGCCGTGCGCGTTCGCCACCACGGCAAAGCGAAGTACGGTGCGAGGGCGTGCTGTCGGTGATATGACCGGGCCGGCAGAGCGCCTTCGCTCCATCATTGCAAAGGCGTTCCCCACCTCGTCGGGTACATTTTGTTTTGGCTGTGAACACGACTAGGATCATCTTTTCTACTGGTGAACGACGATCGCGCGGTAGTCGTTGACGTTGGTACACGTCGGGCCGGTGACGAGCAGATCTTCCAGCGCACTAAAGAACCCGTAGCTGTCGTTCTTGGCAAGCAATGCGTTGGCGTCAAGGCGCATCGAGCGCGCGCGAGCCATCGAGTCCGGTGACCAGATTGCCCCGGCGTTGTCCTCGGTGCCGTCGATGCCGTCGGTGTCGGCGGCGATCGCCCAGACCTCATTTGTACAACTCGCGAGCTCCATGCCGAGCGCCAGAAGGAACTCCGAACAGCGGCCGCCGCGGCCGCCGTCGCCCTTGATCGTCACCGTGCATTCGCCGCCGGAGATCAGCGCCGCAGGCCCCATGGTCCGCCTGGCGAGGCGCGCCATGTCGCGACCGACTTCGCGCGCTTCGCCGGTGATGGTGTCGCCGAGGATCTCGGGGCGGATGCCCTGCTTGCGGAACACCTCTGCCGCCGCCTCGAGCGAGCGGTAAGCCGTCGCGATGACCTTGTTCCTTGCCTTGCTGGTCTTGGGGCTTTCGGAGAACGGCCCGCGAAACTCGATGCCGTGCTTGGCGAGGATCGCCTTCGCGTCATCGATCGTGGTGGGATCGGGCGCGCAGGGGCCCGAGGCGATGTGCATCGGGTCGTCGCCGGTGACGTCCGAGATGATGAGCGCCACGACCGGCGCGCGGCTGGCGGCGGCGAGGCGCCCGCCCGCGATCGCAGACAGGTGCTTGCGCACCGTGTTGATCTCCTGGATATCGGCGCCGCTTTTGAGGAGCTGGGTGGTAAGAGTCTTCAAATCCTCCATCGCGACGCCCGCGGCCGGGAGCGAAAGCAGGCTCGAGCCGCCGCCGGAGATCAGCGCGAGCAGGAGGTCATCCTCCCCGAGCTTTTTCACCTCCTGAAGAATTTCCCGTGCAGCGTTCTCGCCCGCTTCATCCGGAACCGGATGCCCGGCCTCGACCACGCGGATTCGCTTGGTCGGCAGTCCGTGCTTGTAGCGCGTTACCGCGATGCCTTCCAGGGGGCCGGTCCAGCGGTTCTCTACCGCCGACGCCATTGAAGCGGCGGCCTTGCCGGCGGCGGCGACGAAGGTGCGGCCCTTCGGCGGCGGGGGCAGATGGGCGCCGAGGATCTTGAGCGGATCTGCCGCGGCCACCGCGGCGCGGAAACTTTCCTCGAGCAACGCACGCATCGGCGCCAGTCCTATAATCGAGCGATGAAAGTCATCGGCAAGCGCAAGCTCAGGGACCTCGAGGCGAAGGCTTCGGGCAGCTTGCTGGCCGAGAGCGCGCGTTTCAACGATGGGCTCGCGAGCGCTCCCGGCTTCGGTTCGACCTTCATTCCCAAAGGTGTCTATCGCTTCAGGAGAGCCGAGGACGCCGATGCGCACCGGCAACGGTGTCTGGCGGAAGGGATGGCCCGCCTCGCCCAGCAGCGTCGTTGATGGCGCAGTACAGCCGCCCGGCGACTCTCGAGGATCTGAAGAAACTCATCGGCGCCCTGAACGATCAAGGTACCGAATATCTGCTCATCGGCGGCTATGCCTTGCTCGCGCATGGATTTCAGCGCGCGACGGTGGATATCGATCTCCTCGTGCCGGCGAATCGGGCAGCCGGGGAACGCGTCAAACGAGCATTGCTCTTCCTTCCGGACCACGCTGCTCGAGAGCTCGACCCTGCATGGTTCGAGGACGCTGAAACCATCCGCGTCGCCGACGAATTCGTCGTCGACGTCATGTTCACGGCATGCGGCGAGACTTATGAATCCTTGCTGCCGTTCGAGGTGCGAATCGATCTCGGCGGCGTCGCGGTGCGCACCGTGAATCTGGAAGGATTGCTCAAGACCAAGCAGACGTATCGCGAGCGGGACGCATTGGATCGGCTCGTCATCGAGCAGGCATTGCGGCGCCAGAACGACGCCGGCAGCTGAAGGCTCCGCGCCGGCGCTCAGCCGAAGGTTTCCTTCGCGGCGTCCTTGCCGAGGCTGTAGAACTTCGGGTAGGCCTCGCGGAAGGCGCGCTGGATCTCCTCCACCGGCACGTCGGCGAAGGTGCCGCGGTCGCGCAGGTATTCCATGTGGCGGCGGTCGTCCTGGTCGAACGGGTGGAAGATCGAATCGGCGCGGCCGTCGAACTCGAGCGGCTTGACGCGGAACCGCGTGCACAGCGCCAGGTTGAACGCCGGGGTCGCCTTGACCCATGTTCCGTCGATGCGCAGGTCGGTGTAGCCGTGGTACACGAAGAGGTCGCTGCCCATGGTCTCGGCCAGCCGCGGCGTGGTGAGGTGGTTCTTGACGTCGGCGAAGCCCACGCGCGCCTCGATGCCCGCGGCGCGCGCGCAGGCGGCGAGCAAGGAGGCCTTGCCGACGCAGAAGCCCTGGCCGGCCTCGAGCACCGCGGAAGCGCGGAACACCTCGCGCCGGGTGAAATCCAGGAACGGGTTGTAGCGGATCCTGTCGCGTACCGCGTAGTACAGGGAGACGGCGCGCTCACGCTCCGAGATTCCGGAAGAGTTTTTTTTGGAAAAATCCTGAACCGCAGGATGCGAGCTGTCGACATAACGGCTCGACGAAAGGTACTCGCTCATCTGTCCAGCTTCATCAGGCGGCGCGCGCCGGCGAACAGCGCGCTGTTCTGCTCGGCGAGGCCGTCGATCACCGAGAAGTGGTTCTTGCCGGGCATCGCGATGTCGCCGGCAAGCGCGCCGCGCCAGCGGCTGCCGAGGAGCGCGTTCTGCCGCAGGAACTCGCTCGACTCGTCGCCGCCGACGCAGGTCATCACCGGCGCGCGCGTCGCCGGCGGCATGAAGGCGGGCGAGAGCTTGTGCGCGCCGGCCGGGTCGAGGCGCAGGTCGCCGTTCAGCCAGTCGACCTCGAGCAGCGGCCGCAGGTCGTACAGGCCGCTGATGGCGAGGCCGCCCTTCCACAGGTCCCGCGGCAGCGCGCGGTCGAACGCCGGCCACACCGCGGTCATCAGCATCGCCGTGAGGTGGCCGCCGGCGGAATGGCCGCAGGCGTAGAGCCGGTCCTGGTCCATGCCGTATTCCTCGGCGTGCAGCCACAGCCAGCGGCTCGCGCGCAGCATCTGGCGCACGATCTCCTCCATGCCGACGCGCGGGCACAGGTCGTAGTTGACGATGGCGAGCGACACGCCGGCGTCGACCCAGGCGGGCGCGAGGAACGAGAAGTCCTTCTTGTCGAGCGCGCGCCAGTAGCCGCCGTGGATGAACATCATGCAGCTGCCGTCGCCCTTGCGCGCGGGGAAGATGTCGATCCTCTCGCCCGGGGCCGCGCCGTAGGCGCGGTCGAGGGTGCAGGTCATGGTGCTGCGCGCGCGCGCCGAGGCTTCGGCCCAGCGCGCGAAGAACTGCGGGTGCTCGGGGACCAGCTCGCGGTTGTTGTATTCCCGGCTGAGGAAGGCCTTGTCCGGAGCGTTCATCGACAGCGCCGCATCACTTCCGCAGCTCTCTCCACAGGCCCATCGCTTCCTGCCCGGGGCGGTCGGAGAACGAGAACAGCACCGTTTCGGCCTTCGCCTCGAGCTCCAACGGCGCCCACGAGGGCACGACGAAGGTATCGCGCGGCTCGAAGTCGAATTTCTCCTTCCGGATCGTGACCGTTCCGCCACCTTCCACCACCGAGAACACCATGCCGTCGGTGCTGCGGTAAGGCTGCGTGCTGAAGCCCTTGGGCAGGAGCTGGATGAACGCGGCGATGGTCGGCATGGCGTGGCCGCCGGAGAGCGGGTTGATGAACTCCATCTTCCAGCCGTGGCAGGCATCGGGATCCTGGTCGCGCGCCATCTTCGCCAGCGAGTCGCGGCTGCGCTCGTACGGATAGTTGAAGATCGGCGAGGTCTTGCCGAACGGTGCCGGGGCGCCCAGCGGGGCCAGCCCCTGGCCGAAGCGCGCGACCGACGCTCCCTCGCTGCGCGACACCGGCTGCACTTCTTCGGGATAGACCTCGTGGAACTGCGCGGCGAAGGTCTGTACGATGCGGATGTCGAGGCCGTCCATCCACACCACCGGCTCGTTGCCCGGGTTGCCGTGGTCGTGCCAGGTCCACGACGGGGTGATGATGAAGTCGCCGGGCCGCATGGTGGTGCGCTCGCCGTCGACTGCGGTGTAGGCGCCCGCGCCCTCGACGATGAAGCGCAGCGCCGACTGCGAATGGCGGTGGCTGGGCGCGATCTCGCCAGGCAGGATGAGCTGGAGGCCGGCGTACAGGCTCTGCGTGATGCACGATTCGCCGCGCATCCCCGGGTTCTCGAGGACCAGCACGCGCCGGATCGCTTCCTTCGCGGTGATCAGCTTTCCCGCCTCCATGAGGAACGGCCGGGCGTTGCGGTATTTCCACAGCGCCGGCTTGCATGGCGTCACCGGCTCGTTCGGGATGAGGTTGTGCAGCACTTCCCAGAGCGGCGCGAGGTTGTCCTTGTCCATGCGACGGTAGAGCTCCTGCCGCGCGGAGCCAATGTTGGGTTGCGGAACGCTAGCCATGAGTTCTTCCTGAAATAGCGGATTTCACGGGCTTGAGCCAGACGACGGGCTTGCCGAGCGTCTTTCCGAGCGCTTGGCCCTCGGGGTCGGCGAGCGCCGCCTCGCGCGCCTTGCGGATCGCCGCCGCCTGCTCGTCCGCGCGGGCGGTCGGCGGGTTCTCCACCAGCGCGTCGAGGATGGCGAGGAAATTACCCTTGCCGCGCCGGTGCGTCTCGCCGTAGCCCTTGATCAGGCGCGCGCATTCGGCGATCTCGCGCGCGAGCGCGGCGTCGCGGCGCGCCGCGTCCGCGACGTGCGCGAGCCAGCGCTCGATCAGCTCCTGCTCCTCGCGGTAGCGATAGCTTATCGGCCGCCAAGGCCGCAGCCAGGCGAGGCTGCGCACCAGCAGGTAGCCGAAGACGCCCGAGGTCCTGATGTGCATGCCGACGTTGTAGGCGTCGAGCTTGCCGCGCCGTTCCGCCCATGCGATCAATCTTTTTCCAAAATAATGCGGCAAAACCGACGCGAATTCCTCGACACCCGGCTTCAGGTAGTCGATGACCACCACCGGCTCGCCGCTCTTTGCGCCGACTTCTTTCCTGACTCGTTCAAAACGCGAGGCCCGCGTCTTCAGGTCGGCGACGCGGATGATGTCCTCGTACGCCATCCACAGCGCGAGGTGGCGCGCCACTTCGGCGGCGAGAGCGTCGTCGCCGCCGAGGAATGGCTTCATGCGGCTCTCGTAGAGCGCCGCGTACTTGTCGCCCTGGTAGTCCTTGAGCCTCTCGATCCCCAGCGCCATCACTTCCTTGAGCTCGCTGGCCCGCTTCGGCTTCGGCGGCTCTGCGGGCGCCGGGCGCTGGCGCGCGGCGATGTCGTAGCCGGCGGCGAAGCCGCGCAGGCTCGCCTCGGCGCCGCGCCCGCCGCGGCGGATCGCCTGCTCGCAGGCCTCGCGCGACAGCGGCAGCACGCCGCTGCCGGCCATCGCGCCGAACAGCACCGCGTTGATCACCGTGCCGCTCTCCTGCGCGAGGCTACGCATGTCGAACAGCACCGCGCTCTTCGCGAGCTGCCGGGCGGCGTCGAGCACGCGGTCCGACTCGAAGCGGCCGTCGGCCATCTGCATCTTCTCGACCGTGGCGTAGATGCGGTGCGTCGAGGCGACCAGCGTAGTGCGCTCGGGGCTGACGAAGCCGTTCTGCATCGCGCGTCCCGCCTCGATCAGCTCGGAGGCGACCATGACGTCCACGTTTCCGGGGCTCGGGGTCAGCGAGAGAACGGGTTCTTTCCCACCCAGAGCGGTGCGCTGCGCGGGGTAGATCTCGAGGTAATAAGTCGTCGCCCCGGTGCGCTGCGCCACGCCCGGGATCGAGGTGGCCTGCGCCGGGTAGCCGCTCTTGGTCGCCGCCTCCATCAGCCAGTCGGCCATCACCCCGCCGCCTTCGCCGCCGAGCGCTGCGATCAGGATCGTGATCGGACGTTCAGGGAGATTCATAGGATTCGGTGCAGCAGTCTGTCCCATACGGTGGGGTTCTGAATGACTTCCGCCCGGTAGAACGACGGGCACAGCACCGCGGCATGCGCGTTCTCGCCGCACAGCCCGCAGCCGACGCAGCCGTCGATCACGGTGGCCACCGGGTCGCGGCGCAGCGGGTCCGGGTTGTCCTTGATGGTGAGCGTCGGGCAGCCCGAGAGCCGGATGCACGAGTGGTCGCCGGTGCAAGTGTCCTCGTCGACGCCGTACTTGACGCGGACGTGCCGCTCTCCCTTTGATAATTTTTCTGCAACTTGCGGTCGCAGCTTGCGCTGGCGCTCGAGCTGGCATTCGCCCTCGGCGATGATGACTTTCAGTCCGTCGTATTTCGTCGTCATCGCATCCTTCAGCGTCTTCATCACCGCGGCGACGTCGTAGTTGTTCACCGTCTTCATCCAGCCGACGCCGATCCCCTTTAGGGCGCGCTCGATGCTCATATCCGGAGCTTTGGATTCGCTGTGCTGCGGCGAGGAGGGCAGCTCCTGCGTGCCGGTCGCCGAGCTGTAGCCGTTCTTCATGATGACGAGGATGCCGTCGTTCTTGTTGAACACGGTGTTGGCGATGCCCGAGGTGAGGCCGTTATGCCAGAACCCGCCATCGCCCATCATGGTCACCGTGCGCCTGCCGAGCGCCGGATGCACTGCCGAGTTCGACGCGAGCCCCAGACCGTAGCCGAGCACGGTATTGCCCATGTTGAACGGCGGCAGCGTCGAGAACGTGTGGCAGCCGATGTCGCCGGAAAGGTGGAATTTTCCGACTTCTTTCTCGATCACCTTCATCGCCGAGAACACCGGCCGCTCCGGGCAGCCGACGCAGAACCCGGGCGGACGCGCAGGAAGGCCGGCGAGGAGCTCGGACGCTCTTGTCTTCAATGACACGATCGGGTCGAGCGCCGCTGCACAGTTGAGGAACTTCGACAGCCCAGTCAAAACCACCTCGCCGGTGTATTCGCCCGCCATCGGCAGCACGTCCTTGCCGCGCAGCTTGACGCCGTTCACGTCATGCCGCCGCAGAATCGCGAGCACCGCCTCCTCGATGTAGGCCGGCTGGCCTTCTTCGACGACCAGGACCTGCTGTTTGCCGGCGCAGAACGCGACCAGTTCCTCCGGGATCATCGGATAGGTCACGTTCATGCAGTAGATGGGAATGCGCGTGGTGCCGAAGGCGTCGGCAAGGTCCAGCATCTGCAGCGCGCGGATGACGGCGTTGTACATTCCGCCCTGGCAGATGATGCCGATATCGGTCCTCTCGCCAGAGAAGGTCTCGTTGAGTCGGTGCTCCCGAATGAACTTCACTGCGGCCGGCCATCGCACGTCGATCTTCTGCTTTTCCTGTGCGTAGGTGGAGGGCGGCAGGCAGATGCGCGCGAAGTCGAAATCCGGTCTCTCGAGGAAGGATCTCCGGGAAAACTGCGGCGGCTGGTTTTTCCTGGTCTTGAAGCTGCCCTGCACGTGGCAGGCGCGGATGCGCAGCTCGAGCATCACCGGGGTGCTGGAGGCTTCCGACAGCTCGAAACCCTGTTCCACCATCTCGACGATCTTCGGCAGGTTGGGGCGCGGGTCGAGCAGCCAGATCTGCGACTTCATGGCGAAGGCGTGGCTGCGCTCCTGGATGATCGAGGCGCCCTCGCCGTAGTCCTCGCCGAGCACGATCAGCGCGCCGCCCTTGACGCCGGCGGAAGCGAGGTTGGAGAGCGCGTCGGAGGCGACGTTGGTGCCCACGGTCGACTTGAACGCCACCGCGCCGCGCATCGGGTAGTTGATCGAGGCGCCGAGCATCGCCGCGGCGCCGGCCTCGTTGGCGTTCGCCTCGACGTGCACGCCGAGCTCGTCGAGGATGTCGCGCGCGTCGTTCAGCACGTCCATGACGTGCGACACCGGCGCGCCCTGGTAGCCGCCGACGTAGGCGACGCCCGACTGCAGCAGCGCCTTGGTCACCGCGAGGATGCCCTCGCCGTGGAAGGTCTCGCCTTCGCCGAGCCTGAGCTTTGCGACTTCTTCCTTGAAAGAGCGTTCCATGGCGGTTTACTTAAATAGTAGTTTCGGCAGCCAGGTGGCGAGCGGCGGGAACAGCATCACGGCGACCAGCGCGGCGAGGCCCATCACCACGTAGGGCGTCACCGCGTGCCAGACCTGGCGCATCTCGATCTCCTTCGGCGCCACGCTCTTCATCGTGAAGAGCAGCATGCCGAAGGGCGGCGTCAGCAGCCCGAGCTGCATGCAGATCAGGAACAGCACCCCGAACCACACCGGGTCGAAGCCGTAGAGCGCGACCAGCGGCATGAAGAACGGCAGGCAGATGAGCATCATGCTCACCTGGTCGACGAAGCAGCCGAGCAGCAGCAGCACCAGCAGCATGGCGATGAGCACGGTCCAGGAGCCGAACCCGGCGGCGGCGATGGCTTCGACCATGCCGTTGGTCGCGCCGGAGAAAGTCAGGATCTGGGAGAAAGTGGTGGCGCCGATGATGATGAACAGGATGATTCCCGAGATGCCGGCGGTGCCGAGCAGCGCCTTCATCAGGTTCGCCCAGGTGAGCGCGCGGTAGATCCACGCCACGGCGACCGTGGCGACCGCGCCGATGGCGGCCGCTTCGGTCGGCGTCGCCCAGCCCGCGGCCATCGCCGCGACCACCACCACGAAGATCAGCACCAGCGGCAGCACGTAGAGCAGCAGCGGCCTGATCCGCTCCCACAGCGGCTGCTCCTGGTGCTCGAACGCAGGCGCGAGCGACGGATCGGCCACCGCGCGCAGCACGATCCAGCCGATGAACATCAGCGACAGCAGCACGCCCGGGACGATGCCGGCGATCAGGAGCTGCGAGATCGAGATGCCCGCCAGGCTGCCGAGCAGCACGGTGAGCGCCGAGGGCGGGATCAGCATGTCGACGCCGCCGATCGCCATGATCGGCCCCATCGCCATGTTGGGGTGATAGCCGCGGCGCAGCATCTGCGGCAAGAGCAGGCTGCCGAGCAGCGCGGTCGTGGCGATGGTCGAGCCCGAGATCGCGGAGAACACGGTTCCCGCCACCACCGCCACCACCGACAGGCGACCCGGCACGCGCCAGATCACGCGGTCGATGGCGTCGATCGCCTTCATCGCCACGCCGGTGTGGAACAGCACCTCGCCCATCAGGATGAAGAACGGGATCGGCGTGAGCGAGAAACTGGTGATCGAGACGATGCCGTTGCGGATGAGCTGCACCAGCCCGGCGTCCTTCCCCAGGTAGAACCAGGCGCCGGCAATGTTGATGCCGAAGAACGCGAACGCCGCCGGCAGCCCGACCAGGAAGAGCGCCGTCAGCACACCGAACAGGACGATCGCGGCGAGCCACCATGTCATGCCCGCAGCCGCCGCGCGAACTCCACGGCGAGAAGGGAGAAGCACACCGGCACCAGCGCGTACTGCCACCACTCGGGGATGGCGAGCGTTTTCACCACCATCGAGCCGATGCGCGAGGAATCGAGGATCAGCCGCACGCTGTACCAGACGAACACCGCGCAGATCGCAATGCCGATGACATCACAGGATTTTTCGAGCCAGCGAGTGGCGCCGCGCGGAAGCGAAGTTAAGAGCACGTCAAGCCGGACGTGCTCGTTCCGGTAAAGCAGCCATGGCGCGATCAGCAGCGTGGCGACCGGCAGGCTGTACTCCGACACTTCGTTCACCCAGGCGATGGTGCCCAGGCCGACGTTGCGCATCACCACGTCGAGCGTGACGAGCACCGCCATCGCGCCGAGCAGCACTGCGGCGCTCCCGGCAAGGCCCTTCAGCAAGAAAGCATAAAACCTCATTTTCCCCCTCATTTTCCCTCTACTTGCCGAAGAGCTGCTTCATCTGCGGCCCGTACTGCGGGCTCGCCTTGATCGCGCTCGCCCAGGCGATGTCGTAGGCGCGGTCGTAGTACTGCTTGGCGGTGGCCGCGTCGAAGGTGATCGTCTGGATGCCCGCTTCCTTCTGCTTGCGGATGTCGTCCTCGTTCACCTTCTTCCACGAGTCGTTCTGCGCCTCGAGCGCGATGACGTGCTTGGTCAGCAGGTCGCGCTGGCCGCTCGCCAGCGCCTTCCACTTGTCGAGGTTCATCACCAGCGACACTTCCGCGCTGTAGAAGCCCGGGTCGACGCGGAACTTGGTCTTCTCGTGCCAGTTGAAGTCGAAGATGCCGTTGATCGGCCAGCCGTAGCCGTCGACCACGCCGCGCTCGAGCGCGGTGTACACCTCGCCGGGCGCGGTCTGCATCACGGTGGCGCCGAGCGCCTGGAAGAACTCGCGGTACACCGGCGTGATGCGGATCTTGAGGCCGGTCAGGTCGGGCTTGTCGATCTTCTTGGTGAGGTAGAGGTGGAACGGCGTGAAGTCGATCACCCGGCCGAGGTATTGCATGTTGGCCTTCTCGTTCCAGATCCTGTTGATCAGGTCGTGGCCGCCGTTCTTGCGCAGCTCGGTGTGCGGGACCTGGGTGAGCTTGAGCGCGTCGGCCTCGGGCATGATGTTGGTGTAGAAGGCGCCGGTGGTCAGCGCCATGTCGACCACGCCGGTGCGCACCGCGTTGCCCACCTCGAACGGCGGCATCGCCTTCGGCCCGCCGATGAAGTTGATCTGCAGCCGGCCTTTGCCCTCGGCGTTGAGCTTCTGGATCATGGGCATCAGGTTCTTCACGTACGTCGTGTTCTCGGCGAACGCGCTGACTACGCGCAACGTAGTTTCCTGCGCTTGGACAGCGAGCGGCGCCAGCGCCAGCGCGGCCAGCCAGACGGTCTTTTTCATTCGCTCCTCCTTGAGTGAACCAAACAGCGTAGGCGTCGGCACACCCATTTGTCAAATCAATGTCATTCATGGTATGCATCACGACTGTGAATGTCCATGACATCGATCTGAACCTGCTGCGTGTCTTCGACGCGGTGCTGCACGAGAAAGGCGTGACGCCGGCGGCGGCGCGGCTCGGACTCACGCAACCCGCCGTGTCGAACGCGCTGGCGCGGCTGCGCAAGGTATTCGGCGACGCGCTCTTCGTGCGCACGCCGCGCGGGGTCGATGCGACGCCGTTCGCGCGCGAGCTGGCCGAGCCGGTAAGGCAGGCGCTCGCCCTGCTGGAATCGGCGCTCGCGCACGGCCCCGGCTTCGATCCCGCGACCGCCGCGCGCGCGTTCCGCTTCTACATGTCGGACCTCGGCCAGATCGAGTTCCTGCCGCCGCTGGTGGAACGGGTACAGCGGGACGCTCCCGGCGTGCGCCTCGAGGCGGTGGCGCTCGAAGTGGACGACATCGCCGATGCGCTGGCCGCGGGCGCGCTCGACCTCGCCATCGGCTTCCTGCCCGGCCTCGCCGCGCCGGTGCGCCGGCAGGCGCTGTTCCGCGATCCCTACCTGTGCCTGATGCGGGCAGACCATCCCATAAAGGCGCTGACAAAGAAGAAATTCCTCGAGGCCTCGCATGCGCTGGTCATCTACCGCGGCGGCCACCGCGTGATCGAAGAAGCGCTGGAACGCGCAGGCCTGTCACGCCGCATTGCGCTGCGCGTGCCGCATTTCACCGTGGTGCCGATGGTGCTCGAGCGCACCGACCTCGTCCTCACGCTGCCGGCGCGCGTGGCGCGCGTGTTCGAGCGGCGCGGCAGGCTGAAGGCGCTGCCGCCGCCGGTGCCGATCCCGCCGGCGGAAGTCGCGGTGCACTGGCACGAGCGCTTCGAGGCCGATCCCGGCAACCGCTGGCTGCGCGGCGTGATGGTCGAACTATACTCGGAGCAATGAACTACCAGACCCTTTCCCTCGAGCAGCGCGACGGGCACCTGCTGCTCGTCACGCTGAACCGTCCCCAGGTTCTCAATGCGCTCAACACGCAGATGGGCAAGGACAAGCTCGACCTGTGGACGCGGCTCGCGGCCGAGCCCGGCGAGGTGCGCTGCGTGGTGCTCACCGGGGCGGGCGAGCGCGCCTTCTGCGCCGGCGCCGACCTCAAGGAGCGCGACGGCATGAGCGAGGCGGTGTGGCGCGCGCAGCACGAGATCTTCGAGCGCGCCTTCGTGGCGCTGATGGAGCTGCCGCTGCCGGTGATCGCCGCGGTGAACGGCCACGCCTACGGCGGCGGCCTCGAGATCGCGCTCGCCTGCGACTTCATCTACGCGGCGAAGGACGCGCGCCTCGCGCTCTCGGAAACGCGGCTCGGCCTGATGCCCGGCGGCGGCGGCACCCAGAACCTGGCGCGCGCCGCGGGCGGCAGGCGCGCCAAGGAGCTGGTCCTCACCGCGCAGCCGTTCAGCGCGCAGCAGGGATACGAGTGGGGAGTGGTGAACCGCGTGTGCGACAACGTGGTCGAAGATGCGCTCGCCACCGCGCGCACCATCGCCGGGAACGGACCGCTCGCGGTGCGCCAGGCGAAAAAATCGATTCATTACGGGCTGCAGATGGACCTCCTCACCGGCTACCGCTTCGAGATCGAGGCCTACAACCAGCTGATCGGCACCGAGGACCGCAGGGAAGGCGTGCGCGCCTTCAACGAGAAACGCAAGCCGCGCTTCCAGGGAAAATAGGGAAGACGCCGCATGACCCCGCCGTTTCGGGCCGACCACGTCGGCAGCCTGCTGCGCCCGAAGAAGCTGCGCGAGGCGTTTCGCCATCTTTCGGCCGGCGAGCTGCGTGCGGTCCAGGACGAATGCATCCGCGAGGTGGTCAAGCTGCAGAAGGACTGCGGCCTCGAGGTCATCACCGACGGCGAATTCCGCCGCATCTCCTACTGGGAGAAGTTCGTGCGCCTCACCCGCGGGCTGGAGGTGCGCGACGCGGTGTTCGCCTTCCACGACGCCGAGGGGCACGAGTCGAAGTTCACCGCGCCCTACGTCAGCGGCAAGGTCGCCCGCCAGGAGCCGATTACGCTGGATGAATTTCAGTTTCAAGACCAAAAAATAACCATGCCGGCGCCCTCGACCATGCACTTCTACCGCTTCACCGACTGGGGCAGCGCGTACGACGAGGCCAGCGTTTTTTTCGAAGACCTCGGCAAGGTCTATCAGGCGGAAATCGCCGACCTGGCGAAGGCCGGCTGCCGCTACGTGCAGCTCGACGAAGTCGCGGTGGCGATCCTGTGCGATCCCGCCGCGCGCCGGAAGGTGAAGGCCGCGGGCGAGGACCCCGATCGCCTGGTGGATCTCTACATCGGCGCGATCAACCAGGCGGTGCAGAACCGCCCCGCGGGAATGACCGTCGGCGTGCATGTCTGCCGCGGCAACTACAAGGGCATGTACCTCTCCGAAGGCGGCTACGACTCGGTGGCCGAGATATTCTTCAGCCGCGCGAATGTCGACCACTTTCTCCTCGAATTCGACACGCCGCGCGCCGGCGGCTTCGCGCCGCTGCGCTTCGTGCCGAAGGACAAAGGGGTTGTTCTGGGACTCGTAAGCTCGAAAACTCCGCAACTGGAAAAGCTTGACCTGCTGAAAAGAAGAACCGATGAAGCGGCCCAGTACGTGAACCCCGAACGGCTCGCGATCAGCCCGCAGTGCGGCTTCGCGAGCACCATGGGCGGCAACCCGCTGACCGAGGCCGACCAGCGCGCCAAGCTACGGCTGTGCGTCGATGCCGCGCGGGAGATCTGGAGATGAAGATCTATGCGCTGAACCTTTTCAACGTCGCGAACCGCGACGAATACCTCGCCTACTCGAAGCGCTCTGCGCGCGAGGTGCAGGCGCATGGCGGCCGGGTGGTCGCGCTCGGCCGCTTTCGCGAGGCGGCGGCGGGCGACATCACGCCGCGCCAGGTGCTGATCCTCGTCGAGTGGGATTCGAAGGCGGCCTTCGACAGCTATTGCAACGACCCGCGGCTCGCCGATCTCCATCCGCATCGCGTGAACGGCGCCTCCGACTACGTCTGGCACCTGTTCGACCGCCTGGACGACCTGCGGCCGCTGCTGAAGTAGATGCGCATCCTCGTCGCCGGAGCAGGCCCGGCGGGCCTGTACTTCTCCTACCTCGCAAAGCGCCGGCATCCCGGCTGGCGCATCCGCGTCGTCGAGCAGAACCGCGCCGACTCGACTTTCGGCTTCGGCGTGGTGTTCTCCGACCGCGCGCTCGAGTTCCTGCGCGAGGACGACGCCGCGACTTGCGACCTCATCACGCCGCAGATGGAGGCGTGGACCGACCTCAAGGTGGTGCACCGCGGCACGCCGGTGGTCATCGACGGCATCGGCTTCGCCGCGATCGGGCGGCTAAAGCTCCTTCGGCTCCTGCAGCGGCAGCTGGCAAGCGTCGGCGTAGTTCCCGAGTATGAGAAACAGATAGCTGAAGAGAAAGACTATGACCTGATTGTGGCGGCCGATGGAGTGAACTCGGTGGTCAGAGGCTGGCACGATTTCGGCACCCGCGTCTCTCATCTCACGAACAAGTTCGCGTGGTACGGCACCACCAGGGCGTTCGATACCCTGACGCAAACCTTCGTCGCGAACGAGCACGGCACCTTCAACGCCCACCACTACCGGCACTCGCGGGAAATGAGCACCTTCGTCGTTGAATGCGACGCTGGGACCTGGGAGCGCGCCGGCTTCGCCTCCATGAACGAAGCGCAAACGCTGGCCTATTGCGAGCAAGTGTTCGCGCAAGCCCTGGGAGGGCACCGTCTTGTGTCGAACAGGTCGGTATGGCGGAACTTCCCGAACCTGAGGAATCAAAAATACTTCCTTGAGAATATCGTGTTGATCGGGGATGCCCTGCGCAGCGCGCACTTCTCGATCGGCTCGGGTACCCGGCTCGCGATGGAGGATGCGATTGCGCTCGCCAAAGCGCTGGGCGAGCATTCCGCCGTGGAGAAAAGCCTGATCGCGTTCGAGGCGGCGCGCCGGCCGATCGTGCAAAAGCTGCTGGCGGCGGCCGACGCGAGCGGCGCCTGGTACGAGCGCTTTCCCGAGCACATGAAACTGGCGCCGCGCGAGTTCGCCTGGAGCTATATTCAGAGGAGCGGCCGCATCGATCCCGGGCGGCTGCGCAAGATTTCGCCAAGATTCGTCGACGGCTGATGCTATTTCCCACCACCCTGGTCGGCAGTTACCCGCAGCCCGAGTGGCTGATCGACCGCAACAAGCTCGCCGGGCGGTTTCCGCCGCGCGTGCGCGCGCGCGAGCTCTGGCGCGTGGCGGAGCCGCAGCTCGCCGCGGCGCAGGACGACGCCACGCTGCTCGCCATCAAGGCGCAGGAAGACGCCGGCCTCGACATCATCACCGACGGCGAGATCCGGCGCGAGAGCTACTCCAACCGCTTCGCCACGGCGCTCGAGGGCGTCGACATCGACAATCCGGGCAGCGCGCTCGACCGCTCGGGGCACCCCAACCCGGTGCCGCGCATCGTCGGCAGGGTGCGGCGCAAGCACGCAGTCGAAGTCCAGGATTTGTTGTTCTTGAAAAGGCATACGACGAGAAAAACCAAGATCACCGTTCCCGGCCCCTTCACCATGTCGCAGCAGGCGCAGAACGACTACTACAAGTCGGAGGAAGAGGCAGCGATGGACTATGCGGTCGCGGTGAACGAGGAGATCAGGGACCTGTTCGCCGCCGGCGCCGACATCGTCCAGGTCGACGAGCCCTATATGCAGGCGCGTCCGGAGAAGGCGCGACAGTACGGATTGAAGGCATTGAACCGAGCGCTCCAGGATGTTTCAGGCGTGACCGCGGTTCACATCTGCTTCGGCTACGCCGCGATCATCCACCAGCGTCCGTCGGGGTATTCGTTCCTGCCCGAGCTCGCCGCCTGCTCGTGCACGCAGGTGTCCGTCGAGACCGCGCAATCCGGCCTTGATTGTTCGGTATTGAAGTCCTTGTCACCCAAAAAAATCATGGTGGGGTGCATCGACCTGTCCGACATGAACGTCGAAACTCCCCAGAAGGTCGCCGAGCGCATCCGCCGCGCGTTCGCCCACGTGCGGCCCGAGGACATCATCGTCGCGCCCGACTGCGGCATGAAGTACCTGCCGCGCGAGGTGGCGTTCGGCAAGATGCAGGCGATGGTGGACGCCGCGAAGCTGCTGCGCGCCGAGTTCGGCGGGGGCGCGAAGTGAAGCCGCCGTTCCGCGTCGAGCACGTCGGCAGCTTCCTGCGGCCGCCGCGGCTGCTCGAGGCGGCGAGGGAGCGCAAGGCGGGCAGGCTTGATGAAAGCGCGTTCAAAAGGATCCAGGATGAGTGCATTCGCGACATCGTCGCGTTCCAGGAATCCATCGGCCTGCCCTCGGTCACCGACGGCGAGTTCCGCCGGCGCAGCTGGTCGGCAGGCTTCATCGACGCGGTCGATGGGTTCGGCCTGCGCGATGGAACCTTGAGCTTTCGCAATGAAACCGCGGTCATGGGCATCGCCGCCTCGCCCTACGCCAAGGCGCCGCTCAGGCGGCGGCAGCGCATCGTCGCCGACGATTTCGGTTTCTTGAAGAAAATCGCCATAAAAGGCCTGCCGAAAGTCACCATCGCCGCGCCCGACGTGATGCACTACTTTCTCGGGCCGAAAGCTTTTGACGCTTACAAGGACAGGGAAGCTTTCTTCGCGGACCTGGTGAAGATCTACCGGCAGGAGATCGCGGACCTGGCCGCGGAGGGCTGCACCTACTTGCAGCTCGACGACACCGCGCTGCCGTGCAATTGCGACCCGCACGCGCGCGAGGACGTCGCGGCGCGCGGCGAGAACGCCGACGAGCTCACGGAGCGTTACGCCCGCCTTCTCAACGAGTGTCTGAAGAACAAGCCAAAGGGCATGGCGGTCGCGATCCATCTGTGCCGCGGCAACCTGAAAGGCGCGTGGATGGCCGAAGGCGGCTACCAGCCGATCGCCGACGCGCTGTTCAACCGGCTCGACGTGGGCATCTACTGCCTGGAGTACGACACCGACCGGGCGGGCGATTTCTCGCCGCTGCGCTTCGTGCCGAAGGGCAAGCGCGTGATCCTGGGGTTGGTCAGCACCAAGACGCCCGTGCTCGAGAAAAAAGATGCCTTGAAACGAAGAATCCATGAGGCGGCCCGGCAGGTCCCCCTGGATCAACTCGGCATCGGCCCGCAGTGCGGCTTCTCGAGCGGCGGCGGCAGCGGGCAGGCCGTGACGCAGGACGATACCCGCCGTAAGCTCGAGCTCGTGATGGAGGTCGCGCGTGACGTCTGGGGATAAAAAGAAGGGTCTGGCCAAGGGCCTGACCAACTACGGCGACCCGGCGTTCTCGCTGTACCTGCGCCGCTCGTTCGCCAAGAGCATGGGCTACTCGAGCGAGCTGCTCGGCCGCCCGGTCGTCGGCATCGCCGACTCTAAGAGCGGCTTCAACAACTGCCACCGCCACTTCCCCGAGCTCCTCGAGGCGGTCAAGCGCGGCGTGCTCGCCGCGGGCGGCCTGCCGGTCGAGTTCCCCACCGTGTCGCTCGGCGAAGTGTTCCTGCACCCGACCTCGATGATGTTCAGGAACCTGATGTCGATCGACGTCGAGGAGATGATCCGCGCGCAGCCGATGGATGCGGTGGTGCTGGTCGGCGGCTGCGACAAGACGGTGCCGGCGCAGCTCATGGGTGCCGCGTCGGCCGACGTCCCGGCGGTGCAGCTGCTCGCCGGGCCGATGATGCCCACCTCGTTCCAGGGCGAGCGCCTGGGCGCGTGCACCGACTGCCGGCGCTTCTGGGCCCTGCATCGCGCGGGGAAGGTCGATTCCGGGGAAATCGAAACCATCGAAGGCAATCTCGCCACCACCGCCGGCACCTGCGCGGTGATGGGCACCGCTTCCACCATGGCCTCGATCGCCGAGGCGCTCGGCATGGCGCTGCCGGGAACCGCGGCGATCCCGGCGGTGCACGCCGACCGGCTGCGCGCCGCCGAGGCGAGCGGCATGCGGGCCGTTGCGATCGCCCAGAACCCCTTGAGACCTTCTCAAATCATTACCGAGAAATCAGTCGAAAACGCCCTGCGAGTCCTGCTTGCGATCGGCGGCTCGACCAACGCGATCGTGCATCTGACCGCGATCGCGGGACGCGCGGGAATAAGAATTGATTTGCAGAAACTTAATTCCCTGTCGGATTCGACGCCGGTGCTGGTGGACCTCAAGCCTACCGGCCAGTACTACATGTCCGACCTCTACGCCGCCGGCGGCGTCGGCGCGGTGATGCGCGAGATCAGGCCGCTCCTGCACCTGGATTGCATGACCATCGCTGGACTCACGTTGGGTGAGGTACTCGAAAGACACCCTGCATGGGTCGACCGCGCCGTGGTGCGGGAGCTCAAGAACCCCATTTCTCCCGTCGGCGGGCTGGTCGCGCTGTTCGGCTCGCTCGCGCCCAACGGCGCGATCCTCAAGCGCTCGGCGGCGGACCCGAAGCTGTTCGAGAAGGAGGGGCGCGCGGTGGTGTTCAGCTCGCTCGACGATCTTTCCGCGCGCATCGACGATCCGGGCCTCGACGTGAGCGCCGAAGATTTCCTGGTGCTGCAGAACGCCGGCCCGAAGTCGGGCTACGCCATGCCGGAGGCGGGCTACCTGCCGATCCCGGCCAGGCTCGCGCGCGCCGGGGTCAAGGACATGGTGCGCATCTCGGACGCGCGCATGAGCGGCACCGCCTACGGCACCATCGTGCTGCACGTCTCGCCCGAGGCCGCGATCGGCGGCGCGCTCGCGCTGGTGAAGAACGGCGACCGGATCCGGCTCTCCGTGAAAGAGCGGAAAATTGATCTGTTGGTGAACGAGGCAGAACTGCAGAAACGCAAAAGCGTCTGGAAGCCGCCGGTCACGGCACCAACCCGCGGCTACGCGAAGCTCTACATGGACCACGTGCTGCAGGCCGAGCACGGCTGCGACTTCGATTTCCTGAGGAAGATTTGAGCTAGTACCCTACGGCCGGTCCCGCACCACCGCGACGCCATGGGGGAGCGTGACGTATAGCGAGGTACCGCTGACCGCCACGCCTGCTGGAAATGTTCTCCGTTCCGGCGGCGACCGCCACGGCGCGTAGCTTTGTCCCGCTACGCGCACAACGGTGCTGACCATGCCTGCAGGGGTGATCTTGCGGATGGCGCGGCCAAGCTCATCGGCCACATAGAAATTGCCGGCGCTGTCGGTCGCGATGGCGACCGGCCCATCAAATCGCGCCGCCGCCCCGGCGCCGTCGTCGCTTCCTTCGACGCCCGCCTTCCCGGCGAGCGTGGTGACTACACCGGCAGGAGTGATCTTGCGGATGGTGTGGTTGTTGAAATCGGCCACATAGACATTACCCGCCCTGTCGGTGGCGATGCCACGCGGGAAATCGAAGCGCGCCGCGGCCCCGGTGCCGTCGATGCTGCCTGCGACACCCGCAGTCCCCGCGAACGTCGTGACAACCCCGTCGGGCGTGATCTTGCGGATGGTGTTGCCCATGTCTGGCGTACCCGCGTCTGTCACATAGATGTTGCCGGCGCGGTCGGTGGCGACGCCCAATGGGCCATTGAAACGCGCCGTCGCCCGGGCGCCGTCGACGCTGCCTTTGGTGCCCGCGGCCCCGGCGAGCGTCGTGACCACCCCCGCGGGCGTGATCTTGCGGATGGTGTAGTTGCCGTAGTCGGCCACATACACATTGCCTGCGCTATCGGTGGCGATGCCGACTGGATAATCAAAGCTCGCTGCCGCCCCGGTGCCGTCGGCGTTGCCTACAACGCCCGCGGTCCCAGCAAACGTAGTGACCACCCCGGCGGGCGTGATCTTGCGGATGGTGTGGTTACCGCGATCGGTCAAATAAAGATTGCCTGCGCCGTCAGCGGCGACGCCGAATGGATCATTGAAGCGCGCCGCCGCCCCGGTGCCATCGACGGTGCCCGCGCTGCTTGTGTCCCCGACAAAAAACGCAAGAACAGGGGCAGGATTCCCGCAACCCGCACAGGCGGCAACGAGCAGCGTAACGAGCGCGATAATCACGAGACGCTTCACCGGCGCAAGTCTCGCACAAACCAATGAAAGCACCCGCCAAGCTGGTCTGCCTCGAGTCCTACTGGAACGAGAAGCTGTTCCAGAGCTACTCGGTGAAAGGCTTCTTCGAGGCGATGGCGCCGCTGCTGCGCCCGCCGCTCACCGTCGCGCACCGCTTCGTCGAGTCCGAGGCCGGCCTCGCCTACTACGCCAAGCGGCCCGACGGCCTGATGTGGCGCAGCAAGGAGCTCTTCAACACGCCGGTCTACTACCTCGCGTTCCACGGCAGGCCGGCGGCGGTGAACCCGCTCCTCGGCCGCATCGAGGCCGAGCGGCTGTGCGCAGCGTTCGCCGGCTACGGCGGCTACAACAACCTGGTGTACTTCGCCTGCTGCAACGTGCTGCGCGGCGAGAAGGGCCGGCGCTTTGCGCGCAGGTTCCTGAAGGTCTCCGGCGTCAGGGCGGTGATCGGCTACAGCACGCGCGTCGACTGGATGGCGAGCCTGGTCTGCGACATGCTCTTCCTGCACCGCTTCTACCAGGACTCGTCACCTTGGAGAAACCTGCGCCGCATCTTCAACTCGGTGCGCCGCGACTATCCGGCCGCGCGCCGCTTGGGCCATACCCTTGTCACGCGCGCCTGATATGCTTTAAGCTTGATCTATTCAGGCTTGGAGTACCGCCATGGACCGTGAATTCATCGCCCGCCGCGACGACCACAGCGCGCTGCGCATCTGGCTGCGGCTGCTCACCTGCACCCAGCTGATCGAGAAACGGGTGCGCGCGGGGCTGCGCGAGGAGTTCGCCACCACGCTGCCGCGCTTCGACCTGATGGCGCAGCTCGAGCGCCACCCCGAGGGCCTGAAGATGAACGAGCTCTCGCGCCTGCTGATGGTGACCGGCGGCAACGTCACCGCGATCGTCGACCAGCTCGAGAAGGAGGGCCTGGTCGAGCGCCTCGACGAGCCCGCCGACCGCCGCGCGTTCTGCATCCGCCTGACGCGCGCCGGCGACAAGAGCTTCGCCGAGATGGCGCGCGCGCACGAGCGCTGGGTGGTCGAGCTGCTCTCGGGCCTGTCGCGCCGCGAGCACGACGAGCTGCTCAAGCTGCTCGCCAAGCTCAAGAGCCACGCCGTGGGAGTCACGTCATGAAGCATTTCCTCTGGCGGGTGGAAAACCGGGTGGGCGTGGTCACGCTGAACCGGCCCGAGCGCAAGAACCCGCTCACCTTCGAGTCCTATGCGGAGCTCAGGGACTTTTTCAGAAGTCTTGAGAAACAAGAAAACATCAAGGCGATCGTGCTTACCGGCGCCGGCGGCAACTTCTGCTCGGGCGGCGACGTGCACGAGATCATCGGACCGCTGACGAAGATGGCGCCGCCGCAGCTGCTCGAGTTCACGCGCATGACCGGCGACCTGGTGAAGGCGATGCGCCATTGCCCGCAGCCGGTGCTCGCCGCGGTGGAGGGCGTGTGCGCGGGCGCGGGCGCGATACTGGCGATGGCCTGCGACCTGCGCTACGCGGCGCCCTCGGCCAAGGTGGCCTTCCTCTTCGTGCGCGTCGGCCTGGCGGGCTGCGACATGGGCGCCTGCGCGATGCTGCCGCGCCTGATCGGCCAGGGGCGCGCCTCCGAGCTGTTCTACACCGGCCGCTCGATGAGCGCCGAGGAGGGACTTGCATGGGGCTTTTTCAATCGCGTGGCGGAACCGGTTCTTCCAGAGGCACTTCGGGTTGCAAAAGAACTGGCTGCCGGCCCGACGCTTGCCCACGCGATGACCAAGAAGATGCTGCACCAGGAATGGGACGCCGGCGTCGACGCGGCGATCGAGATGGAGGCCGTGGCGCAGGCGAAGCTGATGGAAACAAAGGACTTCCACCGCGCCTACGAAGCCTTCGCGGCCAAGCGCAAGCCGACTTTCCAGGGCGACTAATGGACCGCTTTGCCCACTACCAGTGGCCTTTCTTCGAGCCGCGCCATGCCCAGCTGGCGCAGCAGGCAGAAACTTGGGCCAGGGAAAATCTCGCGCACGCGCATGGCGACGACGCCGACGCGATCTGCAAGCGGCTGGTGCAGGACCTGGGCTGCGCCGGTTACCTGCGCCACAGCGTGTCGGAGAAGCCCGACGTGCGCTCGATCGCGCTGCTGCGCGAGGTGCTCGCCTACCACGCCGGGCTGGCGGATTTCTCCTTCGTCATGCAGGGCCTGGGGAGCGGGCCGATTGCCCTGGCGGGTGATTCTTCCCTAAAAGAAAAGTATCTGACCAGGGCAGCGAACGGCGAGGCGATCGCCGCGTTCGCGCTGTCGGAGCCCGATGCGGGCTCGGACGTGCAGGCAATGACGACGAAAGCGACGAGGAAAGGCGATTCCTGGACGCTCGACGGAACGAAGACGTGGATCTCGAATGGCGGCATCGCGGATTTCTACGTCGTGTTTGCGAAAGCGCAGGAGGGCATCAGCGCATTCGTCGTGGATGCGAAGGAGGTCGACGCCTCGGAGCGCATCGAAATAGTTGCGCCGCATCCGATGTCGACTTTGAAACTGAAAAACAGCAAAGCCACCCTGCTGGGTGAAGCGGGCCAGGGCTTCAAGCTGGCGATGCGCAACCTCGACATCTTCCGGACCACGGTCGCTGCGGCGGCATTGGGCTTCGCGCGCCGGGCGCTGGACGAAGCCCTGGAGCGCGCGCGCAGCCGCAAGATGTTCGGGCAGGCGCTCGCCGACTTCCAGCTGACGCAGGCGAAGCTCGCCGACATGGCGACGCAGATAGACGCCGGGGCCCTTCTTGCCTACAGGTCTGCCTGGAGGAAAGACATAAAGAACGCACCTGTCACCCGCGAAGCGGCGATGGCCAAGATGTTCGCCACCGAGGCGGCGCAGCGGGTGATCGACGACGCGGTGCAGATCTGCGGCGGCCTGGGCGTGATGCGCGGCCACCCGGTGGAGAAGCTCTACCGCGAGGTGCGGGCGCTGCGCATCTACGAGGGCGCTACCGAGGTGCAGAAAATCATCATCGCGCGAGACCTGCTGAAGAACGCATGAGCTACAGCGCGCACGCCGATACCTTTGCGCGCGACAACCTGCCGCCGCGCGGCCAGTGGCCTGAGTTCCTGTTCGAGCTGCCCGAGCTCAAGTACCCCGGGCGCCTGAACTGCGCCGCGGTGCTGCTCGACAAGCCGGTGACGCGCGGCCACGGGCACCGCGTCGCGCTGCGCACGGCCGACGGCGAGTACACCTACACCCAGCTCTTCACGCAGGCGAACCGGCTGGCGAATGTCCTCGCGCGCGAGATGGGCCTCAAGCCCGGCAACCGCGTCCTGCTGCGCGGGCCGAACAACCCGATGATGGCCGCGTGCTGGTTCGCGGTGATGAAGGCCGGCGGCGTGTGCGTCGCCACCATGCCGCTGCTGCGCGCGAAGGAGCTCACCGACATCATCACCAAGGCCGAGGTCACGCACGCGCTGTGCGACAAGCGCCTGGCGGCCGAATTGCAGGCTGCGATGGGAAATTGTCCGAGCTTGACCCACGTCAAGTACTGGCACGACGACAGCCCCGACTCGCTGGATTCGCTGGCGATGAAACAGCCGCTGTGGTTCACCAACGTCGCCACCGCGGCCGACGACGTGGCGCTGATCGCGTTTACCTCGGGCACCACCGGCAAGCCGAAAGGAACGATGCACTTCCACCGCGACGTGGTGGCGATGTGCGACTGCTTCCCGCGCTCGGTCCTCAAGGCGCACAAGGACGACGTGTTCTGCGGCACGCCGCCGCTCGCCTTCACTTTCGGCCTGGGCGGCATGCTGTGCTTCCCGCTGCGCGTCGGCGCGTCCAGCGTGCTCGCCGAGAAGCACACCGCCGAGACGCTGCTCGAGACCGTGCAGCGCTTCAGGGCCACGGTGTGCTTCGCCGCGCCGGTGATGTATCGCGCCATGGCGCCCCTGGCAAAGGATTTTTCTCTTTCAAGTCTCAAGACATGTGTATCGGCCGGAGAGGCATTGCCGGATGCCACGCGCCAACTGTTCAAGGAAGCCACCGGCATCGAGATCATCGACGGCATCGGCTCGACCGAGATGATCCACATCTTCATCTCGCACACCCCACAGCGCGTACGTCGTGGAGCGACCGGCTACGCGATCCCGGGCTACCAGGCCACGGTGCTGGATGAAGACCGAAAGGTCTGTCCTCCCGGGAAGGTCGGCAGGCTGGCGGTGAAGGGGCCCACCGGCTGCCGCTACCTGGCCGACGAGCGGCAGCGCGACTACGTGATCACCGAAGGTGAAATGCGGGGCTGGAACGTGACCGGCGACGCTTACATCATGGACGGCGACGGCTACTTCTTCTACCAGGCGCGCACCGACGACATGATCATCTCGGCCGGCTACAACATCGCCGGCCCCGAGGTCGAGGGCGCGCTGCTCGCGCATCCCGCGGTCGCCGAGTGCGGCGTGGTCGGCGCGCCCGACGCCGCGCGCGGCACGATCGTGAAGGCCTTCGTGGTTCTGAAAAAAGAATTCTCGAAGGGCGACGAAACCGCAAAAGCGCTTCAACAGCACGTGAAGAAGGTGATCGCGCCCTACAAGTACCCGCGCGCGATCGAGTTCGTCGACGCGCTGCCGCGCACCGAGACCGGCAAGCTGCAGCGCTTCAAGCTGAGAGGATAGGAGTATGCAAATTCTTCAGCCGCCGGGCTGGGCCCGGGCCAAAGGCTTCTCCAACGGCATCGCCGCGAGCGGCAGGCTGGTGTTCATCGCCGGCCAGGTGGGCTTCACCGGCCAGGGCAAGTGGGAAGCGCGCGACTTCGCCGGCCAGTTCCGGCAGACGCTGAAGAACATCCTGGAGATTCTTGCAGAGGCGAAAGGCGGGCCGGAGCACATCGTGCGCCTCACCTGGTACGTGCTCGACAAGCAGGAATACCTGAATTCACTGAAGGACGTCGGCGCCGCCTACCGCGAACTCATGGGCAGGCACTACCCGGCGATGGCCGTGGTGCAGGTGAGCGGGCTGGTCGAAGCCGAAGCGCGGCTCGAGATCGAAGCCACCGCGGTGGTGCCGGAGAAATAAGCGGAGAAATGCGCATGAAAGTCACCGTCATCGGAGGAGGACCCGGCGGGCTGTATTTCGCCCTGCTCGCGAAGAAGGCCTGGCCGCGCTGGGACATCACCGTCTACGAGCGCAACCGCCCCGACGACACCTTCGGCTTCGGCGTGGTGTTCTCGGACCAGACGCTGGACGCCTTCAAGATCTACGACACGGTCAGCTACGAGCGCATCCGCCGCCGCTTCGCCTACTGGGGCGACGTGGACGTGGTCTACAAGGGAAGCGTGATGCGCTCGGGCGGCAACGGCTTCTGCGGCTGCTCGCGCGTGGCGCTGCTCAACATCCTGCAGGACCGGGGGCGCGAGCTCGGCGTGCAGATGCGCTTCCAGCGCGAGGTCGAGGGGCTGGAGGAGTTCGCCGACTCCGACCTCGTCGTGGTCGCCGACGGCCTCAACTCCCGCATCCGCGAGAAGTACAAGGACCACTTCCAGCCGAGCCTGGACCTGCGGCCCAACAAGTTCACCTGGCTCGGCTCGACGCGGCCGCTCGACGCCTTCAAGTACTTCTTCCGCGAGACGCCGCAGGGCGTGCTGCTCGCGCACTGCTACCAGTACGAGGCCGACCGCTCGACCTGGGTGATCGAGATGGACGAGCCGACCTGGCGCAACTTCGGCTTCGACCGGATGGGCGAGCAGGAAATGATTCCGACTTTGGAAAAAATCTTCTCCGCGGAGCTCGACGGCCACCCGCTGCTCGCCAACCGCTCGTTGTGGCGCAACTTCCCCAACATCACCAACAAGACCTGGGTGAAGGGCCATGCAGTGCTGGTGGGCGATGCCAAGGCGACCGCGCATTTTTCGATCGGCTCCGGGACCAAGCTGGCGATGGAGGATGCGATTGCGCTCTACGAAGCATTTGGAAAAGAAAACGAAGTCAAGAAGGCGTTGACCCGCTACGACACCGCGCGGCGCGAGGAGGTCGAGAAGACCCAGCACGCCGCCAACGTGTCGCTCGCCTGGTTCGAGCACATGAAGCGCTACTGGGACATGGAGCCGGTGCAGTTCGCCTTCGGCGTGATGTCGCGCTCCAAGCAGATCACCTGGGAGAACCTCGAGCTGCGCGACCTGGCGTTTGTGCGCGAGGTGCATCGGTGGTTCGCGAAAAAGGTCCGTGATGAAGGATTTGCGCTCGACCTCGACAACCCCCCGGTGCCGATGTTCACGCCCTTTCGCCTGCGCGACATGGTGGTCGAGAACCGCGTGGTGGTGTCGCCGATGGACCAGTACTCCGCGGTCGACGGCGTGCCCGGTGACTGGCACTTCGTGCACCTCGGCAGCCGCGCGGTCGGCGGCGCCGGGCTGGTCTACGTCGAGATGACCTGCCCCTCGCCCGAGGCGCGCATCTCGCCCGGAGACACCGGCCTGTGGAACGAGACCCAGAGAGACGCCTTCAAGCGGATCGTGCAGTTTTGCAAAACCCATTCGAAAGCCAGGCTGTGCATGCAGCTCGGCCATTCCGGGCGCAAGGGCTCGACGCAGCTCGGCTGGGAGCGCATGGACCACCCGCTGGAGGCCGGCAACTGGCCGCTGATGTCGGCCTCGCCGATCGCGTACTACGAGGGCATTTCGCAGCTGCCGCGCGAGATGACGCGCGCGGACATGCAGAAGGTGATTTCAGATTTTCAGAGGTCGGTTGTTTTTTCGCATCAAGCCGGTTTCGACATGCTCGAGCTGCACATGGCGCACGGCTACCTGCTGGCCAGCTTTATTTCGCCGTTGACGAATCAGCGTGGCGATGAGTACGGCGGGTCCATCAAGAATCGCATGCGCTTTCCGCTCGACGTCTGGCACGCGTGCCGCAGCGTGTGGCCGGAAAGAAAACCGATGTCGGTGCGCATCTCGGCGACCGACTGGGCGAGCGGCGGGCTGTCGGGCGAGGACCTGATGGCGCTCACGCGCATGCTGAAGGACGCGGGCTGCGACATGATCGACTGCTCGACCGGCCAGACGGTGCCGCACCAGAAGCCGGTGTACGGCCGCATGTACCAGGCGCCGTACTCCGACTGGGTGCGCAACGAGGTCGGCATCGCCACCATGACCGTCGGCGCGGTGACCACGCCCGACCAGGTGAACACGCTGCTCGCTGCGGGCAAGGCCGACCTGGTCGCGCTGGCGCGGCCGCATCTCGCCAATCCCTACTTCACCCTGCAGGCCTCGGCCTGGTACCAGCACCTGCCGCAGCACTGGCCGCCGCAATACCTCACCGGCCGTGATCAGGCGTTCCGCAACGCGGCGCGCGAGCGCGCCGAGCTGCAGGACCTGCGCCTCAAGGCGCGCCCGGCGAGCCACGAGGTGAAGGACGGCCAGGTGAAGCGAGCCGCGTAGAGGGGCGCAAGAAGCCGCTTGAAAATGGACGCAAGAAGCCGCTTGAAATGATGACCCTGTGGGAGCTCGTCGAGCGCCGTGCGCGCGACGCGCCCAGAGCGCCTGCTCTGCTCTTCGGCGACTCCCGCATTTCAAACGAGGGGTTCGCTTTGAGGGCGCGAAGCCTCGCGCGCGGGCTCGCCGCGCTGGGCGTCGGGCGCGGCGACGTGGTGGCGGTGCAGCTGCCGAACATCCCGGAATACCTGCTCACTCTCGCGGCGGTGTGTGCGCTCGGGGCGACGATGCAGCCCGTGCACATGCCCTATCGCCGCGCCGAGCTCGCCACGCTGCTCGCGCATTCGGAGGCGAAGCTATTCGTATGCCTGTCGCGCTTCAAGGAGGAGTTTCCGGCGAAGGAGGGGCTCGCGCTCGGCCTGAAAGTCGTCGCCCTGGGCGGGGCGGTGGAAGGCGCCAGCGCATTCGCCGCCGTGGCCGCGGGCGCGCCGCTGGAGCGGGCGCACCAGGGCTCGCCCGAGGATCGCTATCTGCTGCTCTACACCTCGGGCACGACCGACAACCCCAAGGGCGTGCCGCACCCGCAGCGCGGCTTCCTCGCCAATGCGCAGGCGTCGGTGCCAGAGCTGGAAATATCCAAAGAGGAAACCATTCTTTCAGCGGCGCCGCTCAC
>Ga0247727_10002196_pt1 | contig 44961 bp, 65 predicted proteins | sample WisWelCaveWW1625_FD_202498 | JGI IMG/M metagenome (GOLD analysis project Ga0247727, IMG submission 202498) | Biofilm microbial communities from Wishing Well Cave, Virginia, United States - WW16-25 | ecosystem: Environmental > Aquatic > Deep subsurface > Groundwater > Cave microbial mat | place...
GGCAACAGACGGGCCTCGGCGCGAACGTCTGGCGCGATGCGCAGATCGGGGCCGGCGGCAACGAGGGTGGCTTTGTCATCGAGTGCAAGGCGACTCAGACGTGGACGACCTTCTTCGGCACACAGTGCGGGTTCTACACCTCGATCACCGGGGACACGGCGTTAAGCGAGCGCATGCGCTTCGGCGGCTCGGGGGCGGTCTTCATCCCAAATTCCACGTTGATCGGGACGCTCGTCGCTGGCGCGCTGCCTGATCCCGCGACCGACCCGGCGGCACGTCTCGAAATCCAGCAGCTTGCCGAGGGTAACGAACTCCTCCGCTTGGTCACGGCCGCGACGAACGACGATCCGACTTTCCACTGGGCGACGTGGGACGGGACAACCACGAACAGCTCCGCGACCAACATCGGCGGGCCGACCCTCACGGCGAGCAAGACCTACCAGGTAGTCGCGCAGGTAGTGGCGCGTCGGACAGGCGGCAGCGCCGGTGCCGCGGACGACGGCGGCGCGTACTTCATCAAGGCAGCCGTCAAGGGCACCGGCCCAGCGATCATCGCGCAGGCCGGGATGGGCGGGGACCTGGAATCGCAAGCCGGTTGGGGCGCTACCTTCGCGGTCAGCGGCTCCACGGTGCAGGTGCAGGTGACCGGGGCCACGAACAACAACGTCACGTGGCACGCGCACGTGTGGTGGATGGAGGTGGGCACCTGATGGGCGATCGTCGATTCTGGCTCGGGTTCGCGACCATGGCGGCGCTCGGCGTGGTCCTGGGCGGCGCGGTGGTCGGGTGGATCGCCTTGCTGCGTATCACCGCCCTGGAGATGCGGATCGGCTGCATGCACGGCGTCCCCGGGCGCCCGGTGATGTGGGTGTGCCAAGCGCAGTCGGCGCAACCCGCGCTGACCACGACGTCGACCACCACGACGACCCTGCCCCCGCCCTAGACCCGAAACGTCGTCTCGGTGTATAGAACGCCGGTGCGGTGCCCGGCTTGTGGGGAGCCGATGTCCGTCGCCCGGACCCTGGAGCGACACCGGGTCTGGCAGTGCCCGCGGCCCCGGTGCCGGAAGCGCATCGTCCTGGCCCGCGGCCCCAAGGACATGATCCCCCAGGAGGAGCGCCGTGCCTGACCTCGAGCTCGACCGCCGCCTGGACTCCCTTGACGCGGTGTTTCGCTCGAAGGTCTACGAGCTGCTCGCGCGCGCGACCGAGGCCGGGCTGCTGCTGGTCATCGTCAACACCCGCCGCGACAACATCCAGCAGGCCATCCTCCGCGACGCCGGCCGGAGCTGGGTGAAGCGCTCGAAGCACGAGCAGGGGCTGGCGATCGACGTGGCGCTCTCCGACGTTTTCCAGGCGAAGGGACCGGACAAGCTTGCGTGGAACATGGACGACCGCGCGGTGCTCGACCGCTGGATCCTGTTGGGCGAGATCGGGGAGAAGATCGGCCTCCGCTGGGGGGGCCGCTGGGACGTCGCCGATCTCGGCCACTTCGAGGTGCGCTGATGGCGACGCTGCGGGCCGCCCTCATCATCCTGGCCTTCCTCGCCTCCTGCGGGCGCGTCTTCGCACAGACCACGAGCACCTCGACGAGCACCAGCACGTCCACGTCGAGCTCCTCCACGCTCGCCGCCCTCGTCTACACCTCGGGCGCAACCCTCCACCGAACGCTCATCGTCTCCGCGACCGGCGTGCAGAACGGCCCATGGATCGACGTCGAGAGCTACCGCGAGGCGCTCTTCGTCGTCTCGGGCATCACGACGGCGACCGTCGAGATCGACGGCTCGGACAGCGTACCCGAGCCAGCCAGCTCGGAGCACGGCTACGCGATCCACACGCTCACCGCCGACGGGAAGCGCGCGGTCAGCGTCGCGCAGACCAACCCCGAGCAGCAGCAGATGCCGCGCTGGGTCAAGGCGCGCGTCACGGCGCACACGACGGGCACCATCTCGGTGACGATGATCGCGCGGCGGCCGTCGCGGTAAGGCATGCCGCTCGGCGGTGTCGATCGGCTGACCCCGGGGCTCTTGCTCGTCAGCCTCGCCGTCCAGGTCGCGGTTGAGCTGAGTGACGCCGCCCACGGGGCGACCACGGGCCGGCCGCTCCTGACGAACCTGCTGCGGCTCGCCTGCATCGCGCAGTCCATGTTCGTGATCGGCATGGTGCTCGCGACGCTGCCCGTCTATCTGCGCGACCGCCGCATGCTGCACATCGTGCTGCTCGCCGTGTCCTACCTGTGCCTGACGCTCTTCACCGCCTACGGGATCTTCACGGGGCAAATGGAGGAGTGGTGGCGCATCGCTGGCGCGAACATCGCCTATGCGCTCGGGGACGTGGGGCTCCTGCGCATCCTGCCGACAGTGCGGGAGCGGCTGCACCTCCAGCGGCTGACGCTCTCGAGGGACCGCCCGTGACGTTCGAGAATCTCATCACCATCCTTGGCGCGATCCTCGGCATCGTCTCGCTCCTGGTCGGCGCCGCGGTCGCCTACCTGACGCTCTTCGTCTCCAACCGGCTGAAGGACACGAAAGAGCAGATCCTCCGCGACATGACCAGCGCCAACGAGAAGCTCAGTCAGCGGATGGAAGAGGTGTTCATCCGCCGCGAGACCATCCAGGCGGAGCTGAAAACCTTTGACGTGCGGCTCTTGCTTGTCGAGGAGCGCTTCAACCGCATGCGGGACGCCAAGGTCACGTCGCCCCCCGGGGGCGAGCGGTAACGAAAGGGGACCACGATGCAGAAGACGTTGATGATGCTGGCGCTGGCGGCGGCACTCGGGTGCGGGCCGCTCTCGCTCGGGGGGCGACGACGCCGCGCAGTACGAAGCCGATCTGGGGCCTGACATGGAGCCGACGCCCGAGAATGCCGGCTGGCTGCAGACGCTGCTCGGCCTCCTGCCCGTGGTCGCAGCGGCGTTTTCGCCGCTCATCACGGCGGCCGTCAAAAAGGCGCTCAGCCTCATCGGGGGCCAGGTGCCCGCCACCATCCTGCCCGTGGTCAACGCCGTGATCGGCGCCGTCGTCGCCGGCGTCACGGGCGGCGATCCCACACAGGGCGTCGTCGGCGCCCAGGTGGGCAAGTCCGTGCGCGACCAGGTGGCGGCCCGGCAATCGCCGCTGTGATCCGGGCGCTCCTCGTCGTCCTCGCGCTGGCCGGGACGGTCTTGGCGCAGCTGTGCCCGCCGTGCCCGTGCAGCACGACCAGCACGAGATCGACCACCAGCACGAGCTCGACCACGCAGCCGGGTGGGTACAATCCGATCTGGTCGCAGAAGATCGGCGGCACAGTGCTGGCCGACAGTGCGAGTGTGCGGGGGGTCGGCGTCGATGCCCTCTGGAACACCTACGCCACCGGATTCTTCACCGGCACTGTCAACGGGGGCTGCGGGAATCGGACGAGTGGCAACCGGATGGACCTCTTCGTGGCGAAGTATTCTCCGACCGGGCAGTGCGAGTGGTGGCATCGCTACGGAGAGGCTGCAGCCACGGATCAGCAAGCCTTCGCGCTGGCGGTGGATCCCGCCGGGAACGTGTTCGTCACTGGACAGTATTTCGGCACGGCGGCCATGCACTTCGGCGGCGCCCCCCTCCCGAGCCAAGGCGTCGATGCGTTTCTGGCGTCGTATGACACGAACGGGAATCACCGCTGGTCGAAACGCCTCGGGGGGCTGAGCCTCGAGAAGGGGGTCGCGCTCGCGGCCGACGCCTCGGGCGTCTACCTCACGGGCCAGTTCGCGGACGTGGTGGATTTCGGCACCGGCCCGATCCGCAGCGCGGGCTCCTCCGACGGCTTCCTCGCGCGCTACACGGCGGCCGGGGTGCTCGAGTGGGTCCGCCCCTTCGGCGGTGCGAGCCTCGACGTTCCTGTGGGGGTGTGTGTCAGCGCGGGCCAGGTGGTCGTCGGCGGGCACTTCCCCGGCACGGCGACGCTCGCGGGCGTTTCCCTCACCAGCGCCGGCGCCAACGATATCTTCCTCGCGGCCTACAGCACGGATGGTTCTCCTCGGTGGGCCAAGCGCTTCGGGGACTGGCAGGATCAACGGGCCTATGGCGTCGCCTGTGGGGCGGGCATCGCCATCACCGGCTATCACTACGGGACGATCGACTTCGGCGGGACGGCCCACGCGAACGTCGCAGGCACCGCAGGCGATGCGTACCTAGCGGTCCTCGAATTGACCGGCGCGCATCGGTGGTCAAAGAGCATGGGGACGACCCTCGCGTCGTCCGGGGACCTCGGAAAAGCCGTAGCCTTCGACAGCCATGGGACGGTGTATCTCGCGGCACAGATCGTGGGGGACGTGAGCTTGGGCGCCGGGCCGCTCGTTGGCGGCGGGACCTACGACCCCGCGCTCGCCCGGTATCGGGCCACAGGCGAGCATCTCTGGTCCCGGCGCTTCGTCGGCTTGTGGGACGACGATGTGCATGCACTCGTCGTCGGCAGTCGCTTGGCCTTCGGCGGCCACTTCGCCCAGGCGATCGACTTCGGGACGGGAGGGCTCTCCAGTCCCGGGGGCAGTGACGGCTTCGTGGTGGACCCGGAATCCTAGAGGAGGGGGAACGATGGAACAGATCGACACACGGATGGCACTCCACAAGCCGCCTGGGACGCGCGGCGCCGAGCGGTTCGCGGCAATCGCGGTGCGCAACCTGCCCGATGTCTCGCTCGCGCTGAAGGATCACTTCGCCACGAACGTGAGGCTGGAGTTCTTTCCGCCCGACGTCGACGGCCAGCCCGACTATACGGCGGGCCTGGTGCTCTTCGAGGGCCTCACCATGAGGCCGAACGACCTCCGAGTCGCCTTCGCTACCTTCTACATCGACCACGTGCAGGCACGGTATGCCTACTGTGCCTTCAAGACGACGGGTCTGAGCGACGGTGCATCCGAGCTGGAAGGCTCGGGCAAGAGTGGGATCACGGTCGCTTGACCCTCGCGCGAGCTTCTCTTTCAGCGCCTCGGGAGCCCCATCGCCATAGTCACCGGCGCGGTCGGCGATCTGTGCGAGCACGTCCCGCAGCCCCGCCGCGTGCGCTTCGGCGGCCTCTTTCGCCTTGGCAAGTTCTCGTTCCCGCTCCACCAAGAGGGCACGGGCGTGGTCGCGCTCTTGCCGTAGGCGGTCGTTCTCCTTGGCAAGGCAGGGACGGTGGCCGCAACAGTTGCAGATGCCGTGAAGGCCCATCAGCGCGTCGCCTCAGCGGCGTCGGGATAGAGCAGCGCTTCGGCAGCATCGAGCGCCCGCGTGAACGCATCAACATGGTCTGCGCGCTCGACGGCGTCGGGAGCGACCAAATGGCTACCAACTGCGTAGAGGGTATCAAGTGCTTCACGATGAGCGCGGACGCCATGTTCTAGTTGTGAGGCATGGGCTCGACAATTCGTTCGTGCTTCGCGCATCGTTTGAATCCACCGCAGGAAGCCGCGAGCACAAGCGCAGAACCCTTCCACATCCTCCACGCGACTGCACGCGCGAATGTCCTCCATGATCCGGCCACCGATACGAAGGGTGTCGTCAGTAAACGGCGCATCGCGCTCCTGCTCCAACTCCGCCACCTGCGCCGCGAGCTCCTCGGCCCGTTGGCGCTCGGCGGTGAGAGCAGCTTGGCAATCCATATGTAGACGCGCGTCGTATCGGTCGGCCGCCGCTTGAACAGCCGCGCGCATGTCCTGCTCGCGTTGTGCATCGCGCTCGCATTGGAGACAATCGCTGCTTGTCCACGGCCCGTGCGGACACCCTTGTTCGCTCATAGCTTCTCCGTCGCGATCATCGAGTCCACCACGGTCGCCCGCGGACGCGCCGGCTCACGTCCAAGATGGTCACGCCGAAATAGGAGCCTAGATTGCACCAGTCGCAGACCATCGGCCGTCAGCGCTCGACCAGCGGCACCCAGCCCGTCGTGCGCAGCGCCGTCTTCGCCGCGTCGAGCTCCGCGATCCACCACGGGCCGCGGTACGCCTGCCCGCGCATCTGGAGGAGGCGCAACGCGGCCTCAAGCTGCGGGCTGGCCTTGTCGAGCGCGTCGAGCAGCGCCCCGCAGGCCGTCACGACGTCGGGCGGCGGCGGGGCGACGATGCGCGCCGGTGGTGGGGGCGGTGGTGGGACGGGAGCGGCCACCGGGACCGCCACAGGCGCCGGCGGCGGGGCCGCCAGGGCGGCCTTCTCTGCGCGCGCCAGGGCGGCCTCGAGCCGCGTCGTCTCAGTCGCCTGCCGCTGGACGTCGCCGGTCAGCCGCTGCGCCTCGGTGGCCTGCTCTTTCAGCTTCTCACGCAGCGCCAGCACGATCTCGCGTAGCTCGTCCTCCTGGGCGACCGGCGCGGGCCGGCGGTAGGCCAGCTGGCGGGTGTAGAGCGTCGCGCGGCTCATGTCTCCGCGATGGGGGCGTACATTTCGGGCGGCACGCCGAACGTCCACGCGACCGCCTCGCGCGCCGTCTGGATGTGCGGGGGAACGCGCAGCACGTACTTCTTCCGTTTACCATCGGGCTCTGGCGTGCTGTTCACGACGCGGACGAGCACCAGGGGCTCGTCATTCTCGAGGTCCACCCGGAAGAGCTCGCCGCACGCATCGCGATGGAGCGGCTCGGCGCCGAGATCGGCCATGAACCGCTCGTGGCCCATACGCTCGAGCATCACACGCCGGACCTCGGCATTTTCCTCCATCCCTCCTCCTCTTTTCAGGTGGCCTTCGTCCGTGTCACACGGTCCACCTGGATCGGTGCTTTCCTGTATGCCTCGACGTCGACGGTCGCAAGCTCAGGGATGCGCCCGTAGTCGATGCAGCCCTTGCGCTCGTAGCGCGCGAAGACGGCGCCGCCGCCCATGATCCGCGGGTGCCCGAGACGCGCCGCGGCCCGGGCCATCGCCTCCTTGCCCGCCTCTTCCTGCCGCTCCGCCTCGACCTTCTTCGCGTTGGCCTGGAGCCACAGCTCGGCGCCGGCCAGAAACTCGGGGTCGTTCGTCTGCATGCAGTCACGCTCCGTGAGCGGCGGCGGCGTGTCCTCCTCGACGCACCGCCAGAAGGCCCGCTCGGCTTCGATCAGCAGGGCGATGTGGCTATCATCCCGCGGCACCGCCACGAGCGCGGCGTGCTCGCCGTCGTACACCCACAGGTCGGCAACCGCGACGCCCGCGACCGCCAGCTGGTGTTGCAGCTGCGGATACCAGGCGGCCGGGCAGCGGCCCTCGATCGCGGTCAGCATATGCTCTGGGCCGGGGCACTTGATCTCGACGACGCGCCCGCCGGCGTAGTCGAGGCCGTCGAGACTCGCCCGCATCCAGGCGTGTTCCGGGTGCGTCAGGGTACGGGCGCGCACGATGGTGCCCGTGTGCTTCTCGTAGAGCCGGCGCGCCGCGGGCTCGAGCGCGTGCCCACGCAGCATGTACTGGTTCGGGGGCGGGCGCTCGACGCGGCCTGTTTTTTCCTGCCACAGGCCGAACGGCGTCAGGTAGGGACTCGCGCGCATCACGACCGGGGCATCGCTCGACCCGAGACCGCGCGCACGCCAACGGTGCCATTCCGTTGACTGCTGGACGTCGTGCCCGTCGTCGGTGCTCATGCCGGCTCGGGCGGCGCGCAGTCGTGCGCGAGTGCCCCCGCGTCCGCGCTCTCCGAGATGCACCCGCAGGCCACGCACTTGAAGGTGAAGGGCTCGGCCTCGACGTCCCCGCGTACCTCCCAGCCCTTGCCCACCTGCTTGCGGAGGTCCTCGCGCATCTTGCCGCGGCGCTGGAGCATCATGCGGATGGCCTGCGCGGCGTCCGCCGCGGTCAGCTCGCCCAGCGCTTTGACCTTGTAGAAGGCGAGCATCTTCGGCAGCTCGCCCAGCGCCTCGACGAGCCGGCCGAGCTTGACCGCGTCCTCGGGGCTCACGAGCGGGGCCTCGACGTCCTCGACGGCCACGCGCTGCGCGCCGGGGATGCTCTCGACTTCCGTCTCGTCGAGCATGCCGAGGCCGCAGATGGAGAGCGTCACGCGCCGCTTCGCCTTCGTGCACGCCTTCATCTTCGCGTTGGCGAGCGGCTCGCCCTTGAGGTTCAGGATCGGCACGGCGCCGAGGTCCTCGTCCTCGCGGCCGTCCTTGTCCTTGGCCCGCGCCTGTACGAGGTAGATGCCGTCCTCGTCGCGCTGGTTCGGCAGGGTGATGGAGATGCCGTAGATCTTCCGCAGCTGGTCGGTGGCGCCCTTGTTGGCGTACAGCACGAGCTTGCCGTTCAGGCGCAGGTAGTCGAAGGGTCGCGTGAACGGGTTGAGGCCGACCGACTCGCAGACGTGGCGGTAGTAGATCACCCGCTGCTCGGTCGAGAGCGGCGCGAGGTCGCCGCCCACCAGCGCCTTCTCGATCGCGTCGGGCAGCGGCGCCGTGGTGGCGGGGGCCTGCGATTGCTGCTCGGTCGCCATCGCCCTACTCCGCCGCCGGCGGCTGCTCGCCCGCCTCCTCGACGACCATGCCGCGTACCATGTCGAGCACGCGGAGCCGCGCCGTCGGCGTCTTGAGCGCCGCCAGCGCCTTCACGATGCGCCGCGCGATCGCTAGCTCGTCCGCTGCCTTCTTCACTCGCTGATCGATCATCCCTTCACTCGCCATCTTGTCCTCCGTGCGCTGGTCGCAATGGGATCGCCTCCGCTGCCTTCGTCATTCCGCTCCTCCTCGCTCGCGCCGGGCGCACTCGCAGTCCTCGCAGGTGCAGTGCAGCCAGCACTCGAGGCAGACCGTGCACTCGGTGCCCGTGCACTCGCAGCCTTCGGTGAGCGGCGCCCCGCAGCACTTGCAGGCCGCCGTGTGCGTCTCGGCCTCCTCGGGGTCGATCGGCCAGAGCCCCGGCGCCGTCGGGTCGGCGCCGTACCGCAGACCTTCAACGTGTGCGGCGCCTGCGGATGCAACGTCGGCACGGGGCTCGCCGCGCTCGACGTCGGCGTGATCTGCGTCGCGGTGCAGTAGCATGCGCTCTTCGTATCGCACGCGCGGGCCGGTGTCAAGTTGAATTTGATAAATCGATCGCTGATAAATTCGAGCTTGACGTTGTGCGGGCAGCGCGCTAAGGAAGCGTCCATGGGAAACCGACAGTCGCTCACCCCGATTCGGCGGGCGGTGCGTATCCTGCGCGGCCCGAGCGCGGCGGCGCGCGCCATGGGTGTCACGCCGCAGACGATCTTCGGCTGGCTCAACCGCGGCTACGTGCCGACACGCGAGTACGCGCTGCGCATGGCCGAGCTGACCGGCATCTCGGCCGCAGACCTGATGGCGCTGACCAACGGCGCGCGCGGCCCGAAGAAGGGGAAATACGCTTGGTTCCCCCAGCGCACTAGCCATGTAGAACGCCGCAGCGCTACCCGGACGCGACTCGTCGGCGCCCAGGCTGTGAGCTACTAGGCACCGCCGCCGAGGGGGGCCGGTGGTGCGTCGCGAGGTCGTAGAGGCGGTCGAGGGCCTCGGGGTGCTGCGGCCGGGCGGCGATCCCGTAGACGTCGCAGGTGAGCTTGACGCTCGCGTGCCCCAGCTGGCGGCTGACATAAACGACGTCGCCGGTCGCTTCGAGCATGAGCGTCGCGTAGGTGTGCCGCAGCTGGTGCGGCGTGGCCCGCCGGATGCCGGCCCGGTGGCACGCCTTCCGCATGAAGTAGTCGACGTTCTCCCGCGTCCAGGGCCGGGCGCGCTGGTGGCTCGGGAAGAGCCAGCGGCCGGGCACGGTGGCGAGGCGCAGCGCCAGGCGCGACACCAGCGTCGGCGGCACGTCGATCGTTCGCGGCCCGTGCTTCGGGGGGCCGAGGGTGCGCTCCGTCCACGTCCGCGTGACCCGGAGACGGGCCCGTTCGAGGTCGACGTCGGCGTGCTCCAGGCCGAGGGCCTCCCCGATGCGGAGGCCGGTGGTCGCGAGCACGAGAAACAGGTCTTCCAGGTGTGGGGCGGTGGAGGGGAGCACTGCGAGGAAGGCGGCCAGCTCGTCCCGGGTCAAGGCTCGGGGAAGAGCCGCCGCCCCTCGCGGTGCGGGAATGAGGCGCTTCAAGGTGCCGTGGGCGGGGTTGTCGTTCAAGAGGCCGAGGCCGACGGCGTGCTCGAGGGCGGCCGAGAGCGCGATCCAGCTGTTGCGGAGCGCCGCAGGGCCGATGCCGAGGCCGCGGAGGCGGATGGCGGCGGCGCGCACGAGGGGCCGGGTCAGGCTCTCCAGGGCGGCATCGGCGAGCACGCGCGTCCAGTGGTGCGTGAAGGCGCGGGCGTAGAGCGCGCGCGTCCGCGGGTGCAAATGGCTCGCGGATGCCAGGAAATCCGCGGCAAAAGCCAGGAGCGGTGTCATAGCGGTGCCTCCTTCTTGGTAGCTAGCCGTCCCTGGCATAGGCTCGGGAGCGTAGCGCGGGTGCCAAGCATGTCAAGGACGATAAGTCGGTAGATAGCGCTTGTCCAGCACGGGAGGGGATGCGGAGGTGGCTGGCTGGCGAAGTTGTAAGCTGTATGACTACGGCGGGCGGGGCGGTGTGCGTGGTGCCCGGGCAGGTGCGCCAGCATGAGCCCGGATGGCGACCTGGAGCGCGCCGTGGCTGCGCTGCCGGAGCGCGAGCGGAAGGTCATTCTGCTGACGTTCGTGCTTGGGCTCACGCAGCGCGAGCTGGCGGTGATGATGGGCGTCTCGCGGTCGATGGTGTGGCAGCTCCATGACCGCGCGTTGCGGCGGCTCGGCATCTGTCTGCATCTCGGCCTCGCGCCCGAGTCGGTGCGGCGGGCGGTGGCGGGCCGGGCCATCCCGAGCGGCCGGTGTCACTTCCGGCAGGTGTCGGCGTGAGCTGGGCGAAGCTCGACGACGGCTACCATATGCACCCGAAAGTCGTGCGGGCCGGCAACGCCGCGACGGGCGTCCATGCGCGGGCGGTCTCCTACTGCGCCTTCCATCTCACCGACGGGAGGCTCCCGGAGGAGGCCGCCGTCGCGATCCAGAGCAGTGACGTCGGCGCAATCGAGCGGCTGCTCGCCGTCGGTCTCTTCGAGCGCATTCCGGGAGGCTACTTGGTGCACGACTACCGCAAATATAACCCCAGCGCGAAACAGGTGAAACGTGAGCGTCGTCAGGCAGCTACGCGCATGCGGAAGCATCGGAAGCGTTACACCGTAACTTCTGCTGAACGAACGGAGAACCCCGGGGACGGGGACGGGAGAAGATCTGTTTCTGGATCCTCGGAAGAAGCAGAGACGGTGATTGCACCGCGCGCGCGCGCGAAGTGGCACCGGGTGCCCGAGGGCGAGCAGCTGACGGCGGCGCGCCGGGCGATGGCGCTGGTTGAGAGCGTCCCGCCGGCCAGCGTCGACCTCGAATGGCGGAAGTACCTCGATCATCGCTTCCGCGAGGCGCGCGAGGACGTCGATGCGACGTGGCGGAACTGGTGCCGCAAGGCGGTCGAGATCGCGGGGAACCGCCGCGTGGTCGAGGGCTTCACCCGCGGCTTTGGAGCACGACGTGGATCCTCGCTTACGTGACGCCATCGCGGGCTACGCGCGCCGCGACCTGGCGGTCGACCCGTTGACACCCGACGAGCGGGCCATCCTCGCGCGCCTCGCCTGGCGCGTGCGGCGCTCGCGGGGCTGCGTGCGCGTCCGTGGGTACCGCTCGAAAGACGGCTACGCCTACTTCCGCGCCCACAAGCGGCGGCTCCTGGTCCACCGCTGGCTCTACGAGACCTTCAACGGCGACGCGGCGGGCCTGGACGTCGACCACCACTGCACGGTGCGGGACTGCGCGGCGCATCTCCGGGCGCTGCCCCCGTGGAAGAACCGCGGCTGGCGGGAGCCGGCGAGCCCGCAATGATCGTTCCCACCCCGAAGCGGTCGACCGTCGGCGGGCGTCGGTACCGCTCGATCGCAGAGGGCGACTACGCCGCCGAACTCGCCCTCCTGGAGCGCGCCGGCGCCGTATCCGACGTCGAGTATGAGCCGCGCATCGAACTCGAGCCCCGCGTCTTCTACAAACCGGACTTCGCCTTCACGGAGCGCGGCGTCCGGGTGTGGGTTGAGGTGAAGCACGGGCGCTACCAGGGCGACCGCTTCGCGCTCGTCTGCATGCTCTGGAAGCTGCACGGGCCGGGGCCGCTCCGGGTCGTGAAGGCGGGCCATCGGCGGCGGACGGGCATGCGGCTCTTTCGCACGGTGCGCGAGATCATCCCGCGCCCCGCGCCAGGCGTCGGCGTCGTAGGCGTCGGTTAGTCGCGCGCCAGGCGTCGGGACCGCTGGGCGACCGCGGCCTCTTCTTCGGGCAGCGCCTGCACGATGAGCATACGGGCGAGCGTCGTCATGGGCATGCCCTTCGCCGCGGCGCACGCCTCCAGCCGGTCGTGCAGGGCTTGTGTGACGCGCATGTAGACCGCGGCGTCGTTGGCCGCCCCCTTCCCGCCCTTCTTCGCCTTCCCCGCCATGGTGGCGTTTGTAGGGCAGGCGATAGCGAATCGCAAGCGCTATGCGGCCCGCGACCGGGGCGGGCGCTCCGCCTGGCGCTCCGCGAGCATGGCCGCGTAGGTGGCGCGATCGTCGGGGCGCTGCCACCAGAGGCGCCAGGTGTAGCCGGCGGGCTTCCAAGTCAGCTGGCGGCGTCGCGTTTGCTCGACCGTCTCCGGCTCGAAGGGCTTGCGGTGCGGCTGGCGCCACAGGTTCCAGCCCGCGTAGGGGTTGCAGGCGCGCAGCCACTTCGCCTCGGGCATGGTGGGCGCAAGCAACGCGCGGTGGCTCTTCAGGTACGGCCCATGCGGCGTCTCCTCGCCGCTCAGGGTGAGCCGGAAGGCGCTCACCGGAGCACCAGGGCGAGGAGCGTTCCGAACGCGACAAGGCAGGCGCACACGGCGAAGTCGTGCAGCGCGCGCGGCTGGTGCTGCTCGCGGCGCAGGCGTGCGCGCCGGCGCATGGCCTCGGCATCGGTACTGTTCCAGCATGAGAGCATGGGCACCTCCGGGGACCGGCCTCCCGTGGTGGCGAGGCCGGTCGGACGCAGGCGCCCGCTAGAGCGCGATGTCGAGGAGCTTGCCGGCGCGCCGTTCCAGATCGACGCGGCGGTCCACGTGGCTGTAGCCGCGCGCGACGGCGGTCAGCCCCTGCACCGCATCCCACACGGAGGCACACTGGCCTTCTTCGCGCTCCGCGGTCACGACCGCGGCTTCTGCCTCGCGCCGCGTGATGGCGCGGTCGGTGAACCATTCCACGCGCTCCGCGGGCGCCGGGAGCATGAGGCGCTGCGCTTGGCGGATCACGCGCTCGTCGTCGCCGGCGCGCGCATCGACGTAGCGGGTGAGCTCGGGCATGGCCTCGGTCAGCCAGCGGTCGGGTGCGCCGCTCGTGTGGCGAATCTTGAACTCGCGCACGCCCGAGGCGCCCCACACGATGTGGTTGCCGCAGACCTCGTTGAAGAAGAAGGTTGTCAGACCGAACGTGCGCGCTCCCGTCTCGCTGTTCCACGCGAAGAAGCCTCGATTGAGCTTCGCGCGCGGGCCAGCCTCGAGCCGGCTTCCGCCGTCGACCAGGAACATGAACACGTCGCGGTCGCTGGCGTAGAGGCCGGAAGGCTCGATCGCGCCGGTCTTCGGGTTGTAGGCGGGCGGGTTGAAGAAGCGAAAGCCGGTCCGCTCGATCAGTGCGCCCACTGCGTCGACCACCTGCGAATCCCAAATCCGGCCGTATCCTTCCGACGTCACGGCGCGCAGCATGGGGCCGTTGTCGCTGTCGGCGACGAGGAGCTTTCCCGTGCGCTCGCCGTTGGGCACCCGCAGGCCGGTGCGCAGGCACTCGACCGCCAGCGGCGCGGGGAGGCTGGCGAGGTAGCCAGCGGGCGCTCCTGCGCGCTGCGCCAGCTGCCCGAACGCCCACGACGTCGGGGCGAGATTCGCGACGGCGCGCCCGAGGCCTACAGAGATTGCGTCGGGTCCGATGGCCTCGAGCGTCAACGCGCCGAGGTCTCCCTTGAAGGCGCGGCTCCGGTTGCGGCGTGCGTGCACCGCCTCCCGCAGGTCTCCGAACGTGCGGTACCGCTCGTCTTCTGGTCGTGCTGCCCACTGCCGATGTGCTTCGCATAGCTCCATGAATGATCCCTCCTGATAGCGGCGGATGATATACGAACGCTATCGTATGTCAAGAGGGAAGTACGGGGGCGAGCTGGGCGCGATCGGCGGCGCGATCTTCTTCGGGCGCGTGTTGGCGCACGTCGGGCAGCGGGCAATGGGTTGCTCGATGGGCAGGCGCACCGTCATCCCCACGCGCTGCGGCCCGGGGCAGCGGGCTGGCCAGTACCAGGCAACCCCGGCAGTGGCCCCGCACCATGTGCACGGGACGCCGGCCCGGCGCACCGGCACGCACGCGACCAGCGGGAGCCGATGCCGGGCACGCTGCGCGGCACTCGGCCCCTCCCTGCGTTCTTCGGTCCTACGGCGGCTCCATCTGGTCTGCGCTGCTACCCGGGCCGCCGCGATGCGCTTCCCCTGCGCTCGCATCGTCCGAATGCTCCGCAAGCGCTCGCTGCGACTCATGCGACGCGGATGCGCAAGCGACTCCGAAGCAACGGGCGCCGCAACGTCCGAATCCGCCACGGGTTTCGCGGAAACATCCCGGCGACAACGGGTTTCGGACTCCGTGGCCATAAATGGCTCTTCGGGATATAGCACGGATCCCGGCTGTAGCATGTCTCGCTGGCTGAGACGATGTTTCCTGGGGAACATGCAACGCTGTCTCTCCGACCCGAGGCGAGCGAAAGCGAGCGAGTCTGCAGGGTTACGCGCTGCTCGTCTTCCGCAAGTCCACCACACTTCGGAGAGACCGCAGCGAGGGCCAGGCCAGCACCAGCGCGAGGAGCCCCCACCCCTGGCCCTCCCCGGGGCCGTTCGCCCAGCCCGGGGGTCGGGATCTAGGCGTAGTCCCCCGCGGATTTTTTCATCGTCAGCGCGCTCTTGTAGTGCGTCGTATCGGGTATTGCGTGCTGTGGCCTCATGCGGTAGTAGAACGCTGTATGTCGTATGCGACGTTCAACGTCTGCGCGACGTCGAAGGCGCAGGTAAAGCAGCTGCGGGGCTTGCTGGCGCAGGTGGCGGCGCGGGAGACGTTGGAGGCGGGAGAGCGGGTGACGATGGCGGAGGCGCTGACGCGGTGTCTCGAGCGGGCGCTGGAGACGAACGGGCGGGGGCCTGGGCAGGGTGGCGGTGATGGTGGTGGAGCGACCGCCGGGCGCATGGGGCGTCCGGGGGCTGACCGAGCCGGTTCCAGCGCCCAGGTTCCCGCCGGGACGTCTGTGGGCTGCGGGAAGTGCTTCGGGCCGCCGGCGTGTCAGGCGGGGTGCCGGTGCTCGTGTCACACGCAGGGGGTGAGCTGATGGCGGAGGCGAAACGCAGAGCCAAGTCAGCCGTGTTCACATCCATCGCGTGCGACATTCAGACGGGGCAGCTCTTTCTTGACGAGTCGTACCAGCGGCCCCTCCAGAACCGGCACGTCCCCATCGTCCAGGCGTTCGATGAGCACCGCTTCGAGACGCTCGCCGTGAATGAGCGGCGTGGCGCGCGGGGCCGGTTCGCGGTGATCGACGGGCAGGCGAGACTCGCGGCGGCGAGGGAGCTCGCCATTCCTGAGGTGCCGTGCCGCGTCTACGACGGGCTCACGCCCGAAGAGGAGGCAACGCTCTTCGTGAAGCTCCAGCAGGGGCGCAAGAACCTCCGCCCGTTCGATCGCTTCCGGGCGAAGGAGCGCGCGGGCGACCGGGACACGATCGAGATTCATCAGACCGTCGTGCAGGCAGGAATGGACATCGGACCCGAAACGCGGCCGGGAATCATCGGCTCCGTGGCCGCGCTCGAGAGGATGTACCGGGTGCAGGGCCCGCTGGTGCTCGGCCGCGTCGTCCGCATTCTCGTCGCCGCCTGGGGCGCCAGCGAGCTGGCCGGGTTCGCCGGCGGCATTCTCGCGGGCCTCGCCCGGGTGCTGGCTGTCTCCCAGGACGATGAGAAGATCGTCTCGAAGCTCCGCCGCAAACGCCCCGCCGACGTCTTCCGCATCGCGGGCGCGCTGGCGGACGGCCGTGTGCTGAACAGCCACAACCCGCGGCACGTCTCCCAGGCCATCGTCACGGTCTGCGAACTGGTCATCACGCAGTCGCTTGATGCGCGAACGCGCGATGCATGGACCGGAGAGCGCCGCGGCCGACGCCGACACGGCAAGGCGGCCTGATGGCCGAGCGCATCACCGTCGACGGCTGCGACGATTGCGTCTCCACGCCGGCGGACGGCGTGTGGTGGCACCGCGCGCAGTGTCCGTGCAGCTGCCACGACACCGTCCGGTCGCCCGCCGTGCCCGATCTCGCCCACGAGCTCGCCGTGCTCCGGCCGCGCGAGGGCGACGTGTTGGTGGTCTACGCCGACGAGGCCCGATGGGTGCCGATCTGCGATGTGCTCTCCACCTTCATTCGCTCCGGCGACCTGTGCAGCGTCGCCGGCGTCTTCCTCCTGCCCGACGAGCCCCTCAAGCATCTGACGACGGCGCGCGCCCGCGAGGTCGCCGCCCTCCTGGCCGACCACCTCGGCCTCCGCCTCGTGCCGAAGTGATGGCAGCGCTGCGCGTGATCTTGTTCGTCGTCGCCACCATTGCCGTGCCCGGGGCCGTGCGCGCCCTGCTCCCCGGCGATGGTATCCGCGCCCGGTTCTCCTCCCGCGCGTGCCCGCCGTGCGAATGCGCGTCCGGCCCTGCCCCACCGATCCGCTGCCGCACGCAGCGGAACGACCGCGGTTGGTGGTGCTGGATGCCGCCCGGCGACACCGTGTGCCGCTACAAGCCCATGCGAACGGACCCCACGCTCACGACGTGCACGGTGCTCCGCTGATGCGCTACGCCCACGACACGACGGTGCCCGTCGAGCGGAGCCGCGCTGAGATCGAGCGGCTCATCACCCGCTACGGCGCCGACAAGTACGGCACCGGGTGGACGGGGAAGGCCGCCTGGATCGCCTTCGAGACGCAGGGGCGCATGGTCCGGTTCATCCTCCCGCTGCCGCAGGCCGACCAGTTCCGCGCCACGCGGAGCTACGAGCAGGCGTGTCGGCAGCGGTGGCGCGCGCTCGTGCTGCTGCTCAAGGCGAAGCTCGAGGCCGTCGAGTCGGGCATCAGCGTCTTCGAGCGGGAGTTTCTCGCGCACATCGTGCTGCCGGGCGGGGAGACGGTGGGCGAGGTGATCGCGCCGCAGATCGCCGCGGCGTACGCGAGCGGGCGCATGCCGCAGGCCCTCCTGCCCGACTACAGTGCCGAGGCGTCGGCGTGAAGGAAGTGCGTCTCCGTGGCGGCGCCGTCGTCCGCTTCAAGGACACCGGCGAGCCGCCCGTCCGCTCCTCCGGCCTGGTTGAGCCACTCGTGGTGTCGCTGGTCTGTCGCCGGTGCGGCTTCGAGGCGTGGGACGAGTTGGCGATGCAGGAACATGTCACCGCCCAGCACGCGGACGGCAGCGCGTAGCTACCACTCCTCCTCGGCGTCCGGATCCGGCGTGAACACCCACGGCGAGAGCGCGTGGCACGGCGGCGGGCAGCGCAGCGTGCCGACCCGCTCGCCGTACTCGTTCTGGATCGGGATGGGAATGAGCGTCCCGATCGCCGCCGAGTCGCCGTAGCCGTCGCCCGGCCGCGGCCCCGTCGTCGGCACGCAGCCCGCGAGCACGACCAGGAGCAGCAGGCGTCGCATGCGCGCTCTCTGCGCCTCGCCGCGCACGGCGTCAAGGGCCGAGGAGTAGAACACCGTCCCAGGCCTGTGCTAGAACGCCGTTCGTGAGCCCCTCCGGCTCTTCTTCCACTGCGGACGTCGGGGGCGACGGCGGGATAGGCTCGTCGCCGTCCCTGACTCCACCCACCGCACCGCCGGGTAGAGCAGCGGCAGCTTGCCAGCCTCATAAGCTGGAGGACGCGGGTTCGACTCCCGCCCCGGCTACTCGCTGCGGCACCGGCGGCACGCCCGTACCGAAGGCTGCTCACGCCGTGCCGACCACCATGCCCGACCCGGGCGAGCGGAGCCTCGAGCAGATGCGCGAAGCGTTCCTCACCAACGCCTACGCGCTCCTGAACGAGCCCGCCGTCTTCGCCTCGCTGCGGAAGCTCCTCACCAGCGGCAAGCTCCAGCTCCGCGGGAAGGCGTTCAACATGATCCTCGGGGCGATGGCGCCGCACGTCCCGCAGCAAAAGGGCAGCAGCGGCACGACCATCCGCGTGCTCTCGCAGGTCGCGCGGCCCGGCCAGCCCGCGGGCGAGACCGTCGGCGTCGAGGTGCGGACGTGACGCGCTGGGCGCTCCTCGCGCTCGTCCGGAGTCTCCCATGACCGTCGCTACCGTCTTCGTCGTCGCGCTGCTCGTGCTGGCCGCCGTGCTCGCGACCGCCGTCGTCTGGCTTCTGCTCGACCGCGCGACCCGCGACCGGACCATCCGTGATCTTCGCCGCCAGGTAGAGACGCTGGCGTGGCACGCGCGGGTGATCGACGGGCGCGCCACGCGCACCATCGCGACCGATCGTGGCTGCCCGCGGTGCGGCCATCCGACCGGGAAAATGCACATCTGCGACCCCAGCAGCCTCGGCGTGACCGGCCATGTCGGTGGCGGAGGAAACCCCGCATGACGCAACCGCAACGCCGCCGCATGGACGCGCTCGCCAACGACTGCCGCCGCGCCGGCCGCGCCCTCGTCGACGAAGCCTTCTTCACCAGCGTCACTGAGAACGAGCGCGAGATGCTGCGGCGGGCGGCCGAGATGATCTGCGACGCCGTGATGATGCTCGATGCCGTCTCGGCGCTCTACGACCCTGAGCTGCCAGCGGTGGCGATGCCGGAGACGGCGCCGGCGGAGCAGTCGGTGCCCGCTGCGGCGCCGGCCGCGACCCCGGAGCCCGACGCGGGCGAGGCGGATGAAAACGAGTCGTCTGTGGAGGACGAGAGCGCACCGTGAGCGGTGCTGCCGCCTCGCTCCCGCGGCGGCGCCTCCGTTGCGGGCACTGCCAGGGTGAGACCTTCCGCGTCGAGGCCCCGCCGTCGCCGCGCTGGGTGTCGAACCTCTCCGTGCTCTGTAGCGCCTGCGGCATGGCGGTCGCCACCTTCGGCCTCGCCGGCGAGTCCACCTACTACGAAGGGCAGTGGCTCGGATGAGCACGGCGGCCGAGGCGATCTCGACCTACACGCCGCTGCCGAAGATGCAGGCGTTTCACGCCAGCGACGCGAAGTACCGCCTCGTCATGGGCGGCGCCGGCTCCGGCAAGTCGACCGCAGCAATATGGGAAGACATCATGCTCGCGCTGGAGTTCCCGGGCTCGACCGGCGTCGTCTACCGGAAGACCTACCCGGCGCTCCGCGACACGACGAAGCGCGACTATCTCTCCGAGTGCCCGCCCGAGCTGATCGCGGACGAGATCAAGTCCGAGGGCCGCGAGGAGCTGGTGTACGTCAACGGCTCGCGGACGCTGTTTCGCTGCCTCGACGACTTCCGGAAGCTCGGCTCCGCCAGCTTCGATCGCATCTTCGTCGAAGAGGCGTGGGAAGTCCCGACCGAGCTGTTCCGCATGCTGCTGACCCGTATGCGCGGCAAGATCGGCCCGCGCCGCATGGTGCTCGCGACGCAGCCGCCGAACCGCGACACCTGGCTCTATGACTTCTTCGTGCGGAACGCCGCGCCCGACCGCCAGGTGTTTCACTTCACGTCGTACGACAACCCGCATCTGCCGGCCGACCAGCTGGCCGAGCTCGAGAAGATGCCCGAGCAGTGGCGGCGGAAGTATCTCCTGGGCGAGTGGGGCGCGCTCTCGAAAGGCGCGCCCGTCTTTCCCGGCTTCCGCACCGATCTCCATGTGGGCGAGCTCGCCTATGCGCCCGGCCTGCCCGTGCTCCGCGGTTGGGACTTCGGGTTTCGGCATCCGGTCTGCGTCTGGCTGCAAGTCGCCCCGACGTCGCACGTCGCCGTGCTGCACGAGCTGATGGGCCAGGACCAGGCGCTCCGCTTCTTCGCCACGCAAGTGCAGGACCTGACGGCGCGCTGGTTCCCCGGCGCCATGATCGAGGACTACTGCGACGTCGCCGGCACGCAGCGGAACGATCGCGGCCCCTCCGCGGTGCAGATCCTGCAGCGGGAGTTCCAGCTCCGGCCGCGCTTCCGCAAGATCGGTCTCTGGCAGTCGATCGAGCGCATCACGAAGCTGCTGACCCACATCCCCGACGGTCGCCCGCTGCTCCGCTTCGACCGCCGCGGCTGCCCGCTGCTGATCGACGCGATGGCGGGCGGCTACGCCATGACGGCGCCGAAGGCCGACGACGGTGTGAAGGACGAGCCCAAGAAGGACGGCTACTACGACAACCTCGTCGACGCGCTCCGCTACGCGCTCGCCCCCGTGGTCGCACTCGACGGCGGCAGCCCGTACGCCGGGAAGCCGTTTCCCGCCCGGTGGCGCATGACGAATCAGCTGGAGGGCGCCGCATGATTGCCGAGATGCTCGCCGAGCTGCGCGCCGCGCGTGCGGCGCTCAACGACCCGATCGAGGGCTTCCGCGACGTGACGCGGCTCGACGTGAAGGCGCCGACCGCAGAGTGGGCACGCACGAATCAGGCCCTGTTCCAGAAGCGCGCCGACGTGCTCGACGCCGCGCTCAATGCGCTCCGGACGCTCGAGGGCGACGGCTACCCCGATCTCGCGCCGATCCCGGCGCCGGCGGGCGTGGCCGAGGACGTGGCCGAGCAGTTTCGCACCCTCACGGCCGCGCGCGGCTTCCTGACGCCCGAGCGCGCCGCCGCGCTCAACCTGACCGCGGGCCAGCCCCAGCAGAAATGACCAACGCGCGCACGATGCGTGCCAACAGGAGGATCCCATGCCGTTGACTCTGGAGATCACGAACGAGCAGCAGATCACCGTGACGGCGAGGCCCGTCACCGCGACCGGACAGCCGGCCGCGCTCGACGGCGCGCTCATCGTCACCATTCAGGAGGGGAACGACGGAGGCTCGACCGTCGTGCAGGACCCGGCGACGCCGAACGCGGTGACGCTCCGCTCGTCCGACACGCCTGGCTCGACGACCTTCGTCCTCAAGGGCGATGCCGACCTCGGTGCGGGCGTCGTCGAGGTGGCCGACACCGTGACCCTCAACGTGGTCGGTGCCCTCGCCGCCAACCTCGGTCTCAGCGCCGGAAGCGCCGAGCCCAAGGTCTAATGCCAACGCGGGGCCGGGGCCAGCACACACGGCGCGTGACGCTCACGCTCCGGGTGGACACCCCGGCCCCCCTGTCGGATCTCCGCTGTGCCACCGTCTACCGCCTCACCGTGAACGGCATCGGCGTCCCCGTGCGCGCCGTGACCGCGCGCGCGCAGCGTCCGCGCCCGACGGCGACGGGTCGGAAACTCCGTCAGGGATGAAGCAGCTCGCCCTCCAGCTCGCGCTGTGGCTCGCCGTGTGGTCGGGGCTCCGCTGGCGGCATCGGTGCACGCGCTGCGGCGCGCTCCGCACATACCGGCCCGCGCTGAATCCGCATTTCCTGCCGTGCCCCGCATGTCATCAGGTCTGCGACTACTACGCGCCGCAGCAGGGTGGTGTGCGGACGTGCCCCGGGTCCGCACCATGATGATGGAGCACATCCAGGCGGCGCTCGGCCAGGAGCACTCCGAGCTCCACCGCCGCCTGCTCGACTTCGGCCGCCGGCGCGTCGACGTCGGCTATCGGCACTGGTCGCAGCGCCATCCGCGCTGGCGCGAGTCCGAGCAGCTCTACCGCGCCTTCCAACCCGCCGACGAGGAGGACCAGAAGCGGAGCGACAAGCCGCTCACGCGCGGCGTGACCAAGATCGTCGTGCCGTACGGCTACGCGGTCATCCAGTCCGTGCTGGCGTTCTTCCTCCAGGTGTTCACGAGCCGTAAGCCCGTGATCCCGGTCGAGGGCGAAGGCCCGGCCGACGTGCGCGCCGCCTACCTCATGGAGGTGCTGCTCGACCGCCAGATGCACCGCATGCGGCCCGCGGGCGTGCTGGTCTGGTATCAGTGGTGGCTCGACGGCTTCCGCTACGGGGTCGGCGTCGTCAAGCGCCTCTGGACGGTGCGCGAGTACCCGAAGATGGTCCGCGACGTGTCGCCGATCGTCGACCCGTTCACCGGGCAGTCGATGGGCTACCGCGAGCAGTACACGCGGAAAGACGTCACCGCGTACGAGGGTAACACGCTGATCAACGTACTGCCGTTTCACTTCCTGCCCGACCCAAACCGGCCCTTCTCCGAGTTCCAGCAGGGCGAGTTCTGCGTGCATCGCCTCCGGCGGTCGTGGACCGAGATGCGCCAGAAGCAGGCGCAGGGCCTCTACGCCGGTATCCGGTGGATCCCGCGGCGCGGCACCGGCGCGGCCTGGGGCGGTGACGGGGGCATGGACACCTGGACCGACAGCGACGCCTCGCGCGTGGCGGAGATGGCGCCCTTCGGAGACGAGGCGGACAGCGGGAGCGAGCCCTACGTGTACGTCGACGAGCTCTACGCCTTCGTCGATCCCGGTCTGCTCGGGCTCGACGGGGATGGTGGTGGCGGGGGGAACCTCGCCGGCGCGTCCGAGAGCGGCGGGGTGGCGGGGGTGGAGACGGAGCAAGGCTTTCGGTACGCGCCGGCGGAGGGCACGCCCGAGCTGTGGGTGTTCACGCTCGCCAACGGCGGGCGCATCGTGCGCGCCGAGCCCGTCGACTCGCCGTCGCATGACTTCCCGTTCGATGTGATCGAGCCGAACTACGACGTGCACAGCCCGTCGAACTTCGGGCTGATCGAGACCTTCCGCGGGCCGGCGTACATCCTCTCGTGGCTCTTCAACTCGCGGATGCTGAACGTCGGGAAGACGCTCAACAACGAGTACGTCGTCGACCCCTCCCTCATCGAAGAGATCGACCTGCTGGACTCCGATCCCGGCCGCCTGATTCGTCTCAAGCAGGAGGCGTGGAACAGCGGCAAGATCAGGGAAGCCGTCTACCCGCTGCCCGTGGTCGACGTCACGGCGACGCACCACCAGGACAGCGACGTCGTGATCGACTTGATTCAGCAGATTTCTGGCGTGTCCAACAACATAATGGGCCTCCCCAACACCGGGCGGCGGAGCGCCACCGAGACGCAGGGTGTGATGCAGATGGCGGCCGGCCGCATGAAAATGCTGGTCGAGATCGCCTCCCACCAGGGCCACCGGCCGCAGGCCGAGGGCATGGCGATGAATACGCAGGCGTACGCGGGCGAGCTCGGCCTGCGCCTCCGGCCGCCCTACGACCGGCTGCTCGGCGCGCCCTTCGTCAACGTGTCGCCCGAGATGCTCCAGGGCGAGTTCTCTTTCCCGTTCACCGAGCAGGGGATGCCGACCGATCGGCTCTTCGAGGCGAACGTCTGGAAGGAGCTGCTGATGATGGGCATGCAGGCCGGCGGCGGCGCGCTCGCCGCCTCGCCGCAGTTCGCGCCGGTGCTGATCCGCGCGCTGTTCGCCATCTTCGGCCGCTTCCTGCACGCGATGGGCGTCAAGGATCTCCAGACCTTTGGGCTCTCGCTGCCCGAGCTGTCGATGATGCCCGACGACGTGCTGCAAGAGCAGGTGCGCCAGGGGAATCTGACCGCCGCGCCCTCGCCGGAAGTGACGCCCCGCGACGGCTTCCCGCTGCCGAATGCGGCGGGGACGCCGAACGTCGGCGCCAACGGCATGGGCAGCGCCGCCGGGACGCCCACATGACCAGCAGGAGGAGGATCGAATGGCAACCGCGAGTCTCGTAATCAAGGCCGAGTCGACCGATGGGCCCGAGGGGGCCATGCACACCGCGCCGGGGACGGTCTCCGTGGCGACGGCGAAGCCGCTGCGCCAGCGGATGACCATCTCGGCGTTCACCGCCGTGCTGATCCCGGCAGGCACCACCGTCGTCATCGTCATCCCGCCGGCGGCCAACACGCAGACGCTCACGCTCAAGGGCGTCACGGGCGATACCGGCATCGCGCTCAACAAGACGAAGCCGACGACGCTCCTGGTGGATGCCGCCGTGACGTCGATCGGGCTCACGCCCGGTGGCGCCATCACCGATCTCGTCGTCGACTCGTACTGACATGGCGTCGCGGCGCCGTACGCCGCCGACGCTCGCAGATCGGCAGGCTGAGCAGTTCCGCGCGCTCTTCGCAACGCTCGAGCGCGCGGGACAGCTCCAGCCCATCTTGAGCGCCATTCGCGTGGAGATCGCGCACGACGAGCAGGCGCTGCGCGTCCTCCTGCGGACGGTCCTCATCACCGACGCCGAGAAGCTGGCGCGTGTCCACGCTCTCCAGGGCCGGCTCTCGGCCTACGCGCACCAGCTCGTCAAGTGGAAGCAGCTCGGGCGCACGCAGATTCTGCCCGGCGATCAGGGCGAAAAGCTCCCGGTTGAAGCGGACGACACGGGGACGGTAGGGTGACGGCCTCCTGTTGGTTGGTGGCGCCCCCGGGGACTCAGGCGGTCCCGGGGGCGTCGCTGCGTCTGGCTCCCGGTGTCGCATTTCGCGACTGGTCGTGTTCTACGGTTTGACATCACGTTTTGCGTTGTGATACGCGCGAGCCATGCCGCGAGGGACGAAGCGCGGAATCATCGCGCAGACCGCCCCGACAGACGAAGATCTCGAGAGCCTCGTCGCTGCCGCTCCACCGCCCGATCCCCCCGTGAACCTGGGGAACCTCCCCGGGCCGCAACCGCCCACCCGTGCCGTCGAGAGCGGTACGGGTGCGTCCGAGCCCGCCGACGCAGAGCCCGCAGAGCCCGCCGAGCCGGTCGAGACGTTGGACGCGACGACGGTCGCTGCCGCGCCCGAGCCGGCCGGCGATCCCGAGGACGAGGGCGACGACGACTCGACGGCGTGGCAGCAGCGCGTCGCGGACCTCGAGCGCGAGAATCAGTTTCTGCGCATGCAGCACGCGCCCCAGGCGCCCGCTGCGCCGCCGCCGACGGGGCCGCAGTCGCCGCAGGAGGCGCTCGCGCTCATCGACCAGTTCCTCGGCGGCTTCACGGTCACGCCCGAGGACGTGCAGGTGCTGCTGACGGATCCCGTCCGCGGCGCCGCGTATCTCCGGAATGGCGTGCGCGCCGCCGTCGCCGCCGGTGCCGCCATGGCGATCCAGCAGGCGCGGAGCGAGTTCGCGCAGCACCAGGCCGGGCAGTCCCAGGCGACGCAGCTGCGGGACGCCTTCTACGGGCAGCACCCGGAGCTCGAGCCCTACGCCAAGGTCGTGCTGAGCCACGCACGCGACGTGCGCGAGCAGTACGGCCCGACCCTGCCGGCGCAGCATCTCATCGACGAGACGGCGCGGCGGACGACGGCCGAGCTGTCGAGCTGGGGTGTGGACCTCCGTGGCACGCGCCGGGGGGCGGCCCCGCGCGCCGCCGGTGGCCGGCGCCGTCCCGCCTTCGCAGAGGGCGGCGGCGGGGGCCGCGTCAACGGCGCGACGCGGTTCAACGCGCAAGAGCGCGAGATGTACGACCTGCTGCGGCAGTGACGGGGCACGAGGGGGGATAGCGGATGGCGGGCGCAATTCCGGGCATGCGCGGCTCCGGTAGCTGGACGGCCGCAGAGAAGCCGCTCAACTGGCGGCAGATGATTCTGCTGCTCTTCCCGAACGGCGACTGCCCGCTCGTCGGCATGCTCTCGAAGGCGAAGGAGCAGCCGACCGACAGCACGACGTTCAACTTCTTCGAGAAGGGCCTCCCCGAGCAGCGCGCCATCATCCTCGGCGCCTCGACGACGCTCGGCTCCGTGCCGGCCGTCGGGGCCGACATCGCCGCGAACGACGCCAACGCGCGCATTGCGCTCCGCGTGCAGCCGATCGGCGCCTCCGGGGCCGACACGTCGATCTACAAAGTCGGCCACGTCCTCTACAACCAGGCGAAGGACGAATCCTACTACATCCTCCAGAAGCTGACCGACACCGGGGTCGACTATCTGGTGGTGCTGCGGAACCTCGGCGGGCGCTACACGCTCGGCACGAACAACCCGGCGGTCACCGGCGACGCGACCGCGGGCGATTCGCTGCTCATCACCGGCACGGCGTTCCCCGAAGGGGCGGACGTCGGGCAGGCGGTCGTGTACCCGCCCATCAAGCACTACAACCTGACGCAGATCTTCCGCAGCGTGATCCAGGTCACGCGGACGGCGCGGCGGACGAAGCTCCGCACCGATGCCACCGGCCCGTACCGCGAGCTGAAGCGCGAGGCGCTCCAGCTGCATGGGATCGAGATGGAGAAAGCCTTCTGGTGGGGGGAGCGCTCCGAGCTGGTCGCGCTCACCTCGCCGAGCGCGCCCCTCGACGTGACGTCGGCCTCGCAGCCGACGCGCACCACGCGCGGGGTCGTCAACTGGCTCCCGGGGATCACGTCGGGCGCCGCACCGACGATCCACTACGACCTCGGCACCGCCAACGCCGGCGGCCTCACCGAGAAGCTGTGGACGCAGTGGCTGGAGGTGCTCTTCCGCTTCGGGACGAACACGCGGACGCTCTTCTGCGGCTCGACCGCCCTCGGCGTCATCACCGAGATGGCGAAGTCGAAGGGTACCATCGAGATCATGCCGGAGACGCAGACCTACGGCATGGCGATCATGCGCTACCTGACGCCGTTCGGCACGGTCCAGCTCGTGAATCACCCCCTCTTCTCGAACGATCCGCTGTGGCGGAAGGACATCTGCGCGCTCGACCTCGACAAGCTGACCTACCGCTACATCGACGACACGATGCTGCGGCGGAACGTGCAGAATCCCGGGCTCGACGCCAGCGTGGACGAGTACCTGACGGAGGCCGGGCTCGAGGTGCACTTCTCGGGCGCGACCCCGGACAGCTCCGACGGGCTCCCGTCGACGCCGGGACCGCCGGCGCATGGGCGGCTCAAGGGCGTGGCGGCGTACACCGGCTGATGGCGGCGGATCGTCCAGGGCGCGTGCAGGCCGGCATCGACCCCGAGTCGGTGCGCGAGGTGGCCTCGCCCGCCGAGCAGTACGGCACCTGCGAGCCGCACGCGGTGCCCGTACCGTCGCAGCGGCCCGCGTCGGTCTACGGGGAAGACGGCTTCCGCAAACGGGACCGCCTGGGCGGCGCCGGGGACTGATTGGATGGCGCTCTCTGTCACCAGCATCCTCGGCAAGGACGGCGCGCGCAGCTGGAAGATCGCGGGCGGGCTCGTGCTCGTGCACGCCGATCTCACCGTGGGCGACGCCTCGGTCGACTACTCCTCGGGCCTCGACCTCTCGGGCATCCTCGCCAAGATCGGCCTCTCGGCCATCTTCGAGGTGCTCGCGTGCTCCATCCGCGCGGCGGCCGACAACTCGCTCTCGGCGCTCGTGCCGGGTCTCGATCCGACCACGGGCAAGCTCCGGTTCTTCAAGACGCACGGGCCGAACCCAACCGAGGCCGTGGCGGACACCGACCTGGTGGACGGCGACGTGCTTCGCCTCCTGGTGCTGGGGGTCTGATGCGGACGCGGACCAATCGCGGCTGCTACTCCTCGCACAACACGCCGGGCGACGGGAGCGGCTTCTCGAAACTGCCCGAGAAGGCCGGGCGCGAGACTGCCGACGTTACGCCGCAGAGCGGCAGCGAAACGGGGAACGGCCCGCACCTGTCCGAGATGCGCCACGCGCCCGTGCGCGCGACGAAGGGAGACGACTGACATGCCGAAGATCGGCGACGGCACTGGGATGGGCAGCATGCCCCCGGAGACCGACGGGCTGACCGGCAACCAGGACAAGACCCCGCAGGGCGCCGGCAAGGGCAGCGGCAACGGCGAAGGCGGCACGGGGCCACAGAAGGAGTCGGGCGGCAACCGCACCAGTCCGGTGCGGGGCGGCTGACGGGGACGTAGGGGGAGGTAGGCGATGCCGACCGGGCTCACGCTGGCGCAGCTGCGGAACGCCATTCGCGGCATGGTCTCGCAGTCGGCGCTCACCATCGGGGACGCCGAGCTGACGCTGCTCATCAATCAGGGCATGGAGCGCGTCAACCACTCGCACGATTGGGCGGGCCTCCAGGCGGAGACCGACATCTCCTACCTGGCCGCGTCCGACGGCCTCGCCCTCCCGGCCGACTTCATCTCCGAGTTTGCCGTGTGGCAGATCGACGCCGCCAACGGCGACGCCGGCCTCCGCATGCACCCCCTGCCGCGTATCGACCGCCGCGTGTGGCTCGAGCGCGGCATCGCGCCGCAGGTGCTCCAGGGCTTCCCGCGCCCGTCCCTCACGGGCCTCTTCTACTACGTCTGGAACAAGAAGCTTTGGGTGGTGCCCGATCCGGCGGCCACCGTCGTCGTGCGCGTGCACTACATCAACCGCTTGAACGAGCTGGTGAACGACGGCGACACCAACTTCTTCACCGTCAACTACCCGGCGCTCATCAAGTGGTCGGCCATGGTCGAGCTCTACAGCTTCCTCTACGAGAACGAGCGGGCCGACCACTCCGAGCGCGTCTTCAATCGCTACCTCCAGGCGGTCATCCAGACGGACACCGCCGGCCGGTGGCGGGGTGGGTGGCAGCACTCGATCGGCGGGTCGCAGATCGGGCAGCCGATCTCGGCGCCGCCGCTCCCGACGACTCCCGGCGGGGCGTAGCACGCCGGTGTGGCCACCGTCGCGGAGCTGGTCGACGATCTCCGGGTAGCGACTGGACAGTCGCAACTCACCCTCTCGAACAGCGTCTGCGAAGGCTTCGTCAACGCGGCGATCCGGCGCATGCAGCGCCGGCACCCGTTTCGCGGCCAGGCGGCCACGGTCGAGATGGTCTACCCGGCAAGCGGCCCGGCGATCGCCCTCCCGCTCGACTTCGATCACGAGCTCGGCCTCTGGCTCCGCGACCCGTTGGGCACCGACCCCTCGCTGGCGCTCTCGCCCATCGCCAAGACGGTGCGCCGCTTCTGGCTCGAGGGCCGGGACGATCGCGGGAACACGTTCGAGCGCGCGCCGCTCCCGCCGGGCACCACCGTCTCGTCGCGGCTCTACCACTACTTCTGGACGGGGCACCTCCACCTCGTGCCGACGCCGACGGTGGAGGTGGCGTTGACTCTCGACTACGTGCAGCGCCTGGACGACGCGCACGGCGCGGCCACCAACTGGTTTACGCTGGTGGTCTCGGACGTCGTGCTGGCGGGCGCGATCCACGAGGCGTTCCATGCGCTCTACGAGACCGACCGGGCGCAGGTGTGGCTCTCCGTGTTCGAGTCGCGCCTGACCGACGCCATCCGGCACGACGAGTCGCTGGCGCTCTCGGGCCCGACCGCCGTGCGCGGCCGTGGCTGAGCCCTACCACGTCCCGAAATTCGGGGGCGGGCTCAACTTCACCGAGCACCCCGCGAACCTCCGCGACGACGAGTGGTCGTGGGCCGACGGCTTCATTGCCCGGGACGGCTACGCCGAGATTCCGCCGGCCATCTACGAAGTCGTCCCGCTCAACGCCTGGCCGGCGGGCTACAGGCCCTGCGGCCTCGCCAGCAACCCCTTCGATCCACTCTTCCCCGTGCTGGTCGGCCTCCTCGAGACGACCACGGGCGCGATCAAGCTCTTCAAGGTGAACGTGACCGGCACGAGCGTCATCGAAATCCCATGGGACGGTGTGGGGACGGCGGGCGTCGGTAGCAAATCGACCTGGCTCTCCTCCGCCTTCGTCGGCGGCACGCTCGTTCTCTGCTTCGGGCTCGTGACCGGCAGCGGAAAATTCTCGCTCGTCCGGCTTACCAGCGACGCCGGCTTTACGGTGCTGAACACGCAGTTTCCGCGGATCACCGGGTCGCTCTCAGCGCAGTTCATCGCGCCCTTTAAGGCGCACGTCGTGGCGGCGCTCTGCAACCGCGGCACGGGCACCGTCGCGGCCATCCGCCGGCAGCTCGCGTGGTCGGCGGTGAACGACCCGACGGTGTGGGACGCGCACGTGAGCAACGACGCCGACGACGTGCTGCTCGACGACGTGGAGTACGGCATCACCGGCCTCGGGCCGCTGTCGACCGAGCTGCTCGGCGTGATGACGCAGACGGGCGCGCACGGGCTTGCGGCGACGGGCGCCATCCCGGCCTTCACGCGCCAGCAGATCGACTCGCCCGGCATGCCGCCGCAGACGATCGGGAACGACACCGGGCCGCTGCCGGAGATCCTCTGGCCGCAGGGGTTGGCGTCGACGCCGCACGGGCTCGCCTACCGCGGTCCGGACAGCGTGTATCTCGGGCCGGCGCCGATCGCGGACAAGATCTTCCGCTACCTCGTTGCGGGCGAGCTCAATTCGGTCGGCATGACGCCCTACGTCTGGCACCCGCTGCTGGGCGCGGTCCTCGTCCCGCGCCGATCCTTCGGGGGCGCCGACCGGGAGGTCTTCTACTATCACGTCCGCACGCAGGCGTGGGCGCGGCGGACGCTTCGCGTGGGCGACCTGACGACGACGCCGACATTTCCGGTCGCGCGGCTCCATTTCGCCTGGAATCAGGAGAGTGGGTTCGCGCAGCATCAGGGTCGGCTCTGGATACTGACCACCGGCGGGGCGCTCTTAAACGAGGCCAACGACCTCGAACAGGCCAAAGCACAGGCGGTCGATACAGGCGCCTTCGTCGACACGAAGGACTTTCACTTCGACGACCCGAACGAGCACGACATGGTGCGGCGGATCAAGGTCGACTGGGAGCCGTTTACCGCCGACGCGCAGCTGCAGGTGATGGTCTCCGTCCGAAACGATCTCTCGCGCGACCGGGACGGGACGACGCTCTTCGGCACGATCGCGGGCGATACGCTACCGCCGTTCGTGCTGGCGGGCATCCTGCAGGACGGCGCCTCCGAGGTGTCGTGCAAGTTCGTCGGCAAGTACGCGCGCATTCGCTTCCAGCAAGCGTCCCCGGCGGGTGGCCGCTTCCGGATCCGCGGCTTCACGATCCTCCGCGTGCGCGCCGGGCAGCGGAAGACGTCGGCGCCGGGAGACGCGCCGTGACGCGCGCCCTTCTCGTGCTCCTGCTCACCGCGAGCGTGGCCGTCGCCGCCACGATCCGTGTTGGCCCCGTGACGCGGACGCAGCTCGGGGCGCCGACAAAGGCGGGGACGTGCACGCGGTGCAGCGACTGCGGCTCGGGCTGCGGCGACCCGCCGCCGACGGGGCCGGGCGCCTTCTGCTGCGTCGAGGAAGTCGGCAAGTGGACGTGCGGCCTCGGCGGGTCGTGCAGCGTCACCACCACGAGCACGTCGACCACCACCACGACCTGCCCATGCGCCGGCAACGCGCCGGACTGGTCGAGCGACAGCCGCTTCAAGGGCATCTGGCGCTTCGAGGAGTCGAACCCGTCCGCGAGCCCGCCGGTCGTCCTCTGGGCCGACAGCTCGCCCGCGACGAACCCCCTTTTCCCGAACGGCACGTCGACGACGGACGCGCAGGAGGGATGCCGTGCGGTCCTGTCGCAGAATGTCGGGTGGCGGAACATCTGCCGCGTCGAGGACGGCTGCACGACCGCCGATTTCGAGTACACGGGGCCATGGACGGAGGGCTGCTGGGAGAAGCCGACCGACTGCGAAGGGACGTGCATCGGCTACACCATCGTCACCGACCACAACTCGGGCGACCTCGGCGCCGGCTACGGGCAGGGGTGGACACAGGACAGCGGCGGGTTCGGCCGCTTCTTCTTCGAGACCGACGCGAATACGGGACCGCCGCCCGGCGGCGATGAGATCGAGATTCAGACCGGGCTCTACGCCGCGGAGGCGTGGCACCACCACGTCGTGCGGTGGAGCGGCAGTCAGGCGACGCAGATCATCGACGGCGTGGCCGGCACGCCCGGGGGCGGGTCGCAGCCGACGGCATGGACCCTCAACAGCTTCCAGATCGGCCGGGACATCCCCGTGTCGTTCCTCGGCCAGGTCGACGAGTGCTTCTCGTTCGCCGCCACGCTGAGCGACGAGGACGTGTGCCGGATTGCCATCTGCGGCATCCGGGGCTGCGGCTGCACCTGTAGCGGCACGACCTACGTGTCGCGCCCGAAGCACGCGAGCGAGGGCGGCCCGATCGACTGCAACATGCCGATGGCGTGCAACAAGGCGGCGATCGACACGACGACGACGAGCACGAGCACCACGTCGAGCACGTCGACGAGCACGAGCACCACGTCGACAACGGCGTCCACCACGAGCTCGACCACGGTCCCCGGGGAGTCCTCGTCCTTCGTCTACGTGCCCTTCGGCAGCTTCACGGAATCGACGGGCGTGGTGGCAGTGGCGTCGACGGCGGGCCAGATGCGATGCAGCGATTTCGTCGCACGGCGCGGCATCTCGGCGGCAACGAAGATGGTCGTGGAGGTGACGACGGCGCTCGACACGGGCTCCAGCGTCCACCTCTACAACGCCGACGGGTCGACGCTCCTCGCGACCACCGGGCCGCAGAACTGGTCGAGCACGGGCTTCAAGGCGGTCAGCGGCATTACGGCCTTCAACGTCGCGCCCGCGACGAGCTACCGGCTCTGCTGGTGCGCGACGTCGAGCACGGGAGGCGCCTTCCGCGGCTCGGTGAACGTGGCGTCGTCCACCGTACGCTCCTGGCAAGAGGCCATTGCCGTCCACCAGGGCCTCGCCGCCAACGGGTGCACGAGCGGCGTCGCCCCGTCCACCACCGGCAGCCTCTCGACCACGACCAACTTCGCGCTGATGCCGCTCGTCGGCCTCGGGACGAATAGCCCATGAGGAGGACTCCCATGCGCGCACTGATGCTGCTCGCGCTACTGCTCGCCCGTTCGGTGTCGGCCATGGCCATGCAGGTCTACGAGCCGCTCGGCCACATGGCCGCGAACGTCACCACGACGCCCTTCGGGGACGCCTCGCCCGCCGACGACGAACTCGTGTGCTTCGACTTCATCGAAACGGTCGGCATCACGAACGCGACGAAGTGGGTCGTGGAGATCACGGGCGGCGCTGGGACGGCCGCCAGCATGACCCTCTACTCCGCGGGCGGTGCCAGCATCATCCGCTCGACTGGCGCGCAGGACTGGTCGACGACCGGGATCAAGACGGTGGCGGGCCTCAGCACCTTCTCGACGACGTTCGGCACCGAGTATCGCGCGTGCTACTGCCGCGACGGCACGGGCGGCTCGCTCCGCTCCGCCACGAGCGTCACGACGACCGTCGTCTCGGGCTTCCATAACGCCCTCACGACACACATGGGGACGGCGGCCAACGCCTGCACGAACGGCGTCGCACCCTCGTCGACGGGGGCGCTCACCGCTGGCAGCTTCAACTTCCCGCTGTGGGCCTTCGATACCTGATCGGCCATGCTGGCCCCGAAGCTCGTCCAGACCGGCGATGCACGCGACACGCTCCGGCGGGTCGTGCACGCCAGCAACTTCTCCCCCGTCGTGCTCGCCTTCCCGCTCGGCCCCGCACCCGAGACCGTCATCGACATCAACGTCAACGATCTCGGCGCCATCAGCGTCGACCGCGCCGTCTTCCGCCGCCTCCTGCCCGACGATCGGTGGTACGTCTACGCCGCGGGCCGGGTCGACCCGAGCGACAACGACGGCGTGACGGTCGAGCTGGCCTACGTGAAAGACGATAACACCGCCGTCGTGCTCGGCGGCGCGACGTGGACGGGCGCGGGCATGCTGAAAAAGGCGCTCGGGCCGTTCGATCTCTTCGGCACCGTCGGCGTGCCGCGCACCGAGAACATCGTGGTGGTGCGGCTCCAGGCGACGAAGCTGGTCGCGTCGACCGCCGAGATGCGCGACTGGACGCTGTGGCTCCGCCTGCTACCCTCGAAGCAATGACGGGACTCACGTCAACCCCCGGGGGTCGCGTGAGCGGCGCGGTCTACCGACTCGTGGCGCCTGAGCAGCTCGCGCTCTACCGCGACGACTTCTGCGAGGGCATCGCGTGCATCATCCGCGAGGCCGACGTGCACGACTCCGACGTGCCCGAAGTCTACCGCCTCCTGGGCGAGCACCTGACCGGCGACTCTGAGAAAGGCGTGTGGGTGGCGATCGAACGCGGCGGCCGGCTCGTCTCGTGGGCGGCGGCCAAGATCTACCACGACGACAGCCGCGCGACGGCGGCGATCACCTGGGCATGGGCGCGGCGCTCCTTCCGCTGGTCCCGCGCCATCATGGAGGCGATCGAGGCGTGGGCACGCGCGCACGGCTGCCGCGGGCTCTACGCGACGCGCCGCACCAACGTCCGGGCCTTCGGGCGCCTCATGCGCCGCTACGGCTGGGCCTACGAGGCGGTTGTTTTCGGCAAGCGTTTTGCGGTACAAGGCGCGCAGCAAAACGGTGTTCTAAGTGGGCGGGAAGAGCACCTCGAGCGGATCGACCAACGAGAGCGTGGTCAGGGGCTTCCAGCCCCGCGCGCGCGGGCTCGGCGACACGACGATCCGGGCGCTCCTCGGGCAGATGGCGGCGCCCCCGGAGACGGCGATCAGCGCGCCGCACCAGCAGGCGATCACGGGAGCGCAGCTCGGCCCGGCGGGCATGTCGCAGATGTTCGGCATCGGCGCGACCAAGAGCCTGACGCCCGGTCCCAACCAGTACGGCCTGCAGAGCCGCGAGCAGCTCGGCCTACCTGACCGGCGCGACTACTTCACCTTCGTTCCGACGCCCGACCAGATCGAGGCCATGGGCGCGCTGCCCGGCGTGCGCGGCGTCGAGACCACCGCGAAGGCGCAGAATCGCTACGCGCGTCTCGGCGGCAAGATCGAGAAGGCGACCGCCGCCGGCAAGACGAAGCGGGCCGACAAGCTGACCCGCCGGCGCGAGAAGATCGCGACGCATCACCCGGAGATTGGCTGATGCCGTGGATCGCGGGGGCCGCGGCGGCCCTCGGGAGCGCCGTCGGCTCCGGGGTCGGCGCGGCGGCGACCACCATCGGGTCGGCTGCGCTCAGCGCCGGGTCTGCCGTCGGGAGCGCGCTTGCCTCCGCGGGCTCCGCGGTCGGGTCGGCCGCCGGCGGCATCGGCAGCGCCGCGATCGACGCCCTCGGCCTCGGAGGGGCGGGCGGCGCCGAAGCGGCCGGCGGCGCCGCCGCGCTCGCGCCCGAGAGCGCCATGGTGCCGGCGACCGCAGCCGGCTCCTTCGGCGCCCCGATGACGCCTGCTGCCGCGGGCTCCTTCGTGCCGGCCGCGTCGACGCCGGCCGCAGGCGCCCCGGGGCTCGCCGGGCTGCTCAGCGGCCCCGCGCCCGCGGCGGGCGGCGGCGGTCTCTCGCCGGCCACCATCGCGGCGCTCGGGCAGGCGCCCTCGGGCGGCATGGGCAACAAGGCCGCGCAGGGCACCGCGCAGACGAAGGAGGGCCTCGGCGGCTTCGTCAAGAACCAGCTCGGGCCGATCGGGGAGATCGGCGGGCAGCTGAAGCAGATGTTTGTGAACGCGCCGCAGCTCGGGCCGCCGCCGCCGATCTCGCTCCTCGGGCAGCCGCCGTCGATCATCCCGGCGCAGCCGGACGAGCGGCGGCAGTGGATGCGCGCCATGGCGCTCCAGGGGTGACGTGATGGCGAAGACGGGGCTCAAGCTCGGGCTGACCGGCAAGCAGCGCCGCGGCTTCACGGCCGCGACGCGCAGCGGCACGCTCGACCAGTACCTCGGCCAGCACAAGAAGATCGGCGCCCGCTTCGAGAAGCGCGCCGCCGATCCGCGCTTCGCCAGCCGCGCCGCGTCGTACAAGCCGTACATGAACAACCCGGTGAAGGGCGAGGACGTGGAAGCGCTCGGGCCGGCGGGTGCCAGCGCCGCCGTGCCGAAGGGCCTGGCGCCCGGCCCCAGCACATTCGGCACGCCCGGCGGCGCTCCCGGTGCCGCGGCCCCCGTGCCGATGGACTTCGCGGGCTTCATGGACACGCAATACGGCGCCGGCAACCCCTTCGGCATGCAGGACTGGTACGGCGGCAACCCGCTCGAGACCGCCTCCGCCAAGGCGAATCTCGAGCTGGAGAAGAACCTGGCGGGCATCCGCTCCCGCTTCGGCGCGATGGGCATGGGCAACAGCTCGCGCGCGGCGATTGCGGAGGGCACGGCGGCGGGCGAGTCGGCGACGGGGCTCGGCGACGTGCTCGCGGCGCGCGGCATCGGCGCGCGCGCGGACGACGCCGGCCGCTCCCTCCAGGCCGTGCTCGGCGCGCAGGACATGAACCTCCGCGCGCAGCAACAGCTGATGCAGGCCGGCGCGGGCCTGACCGGTATCGGCCAGGAGGAGCAGCAGATCCCTAACCTCGGATCGATTCTCGCGCTCCTCTCGGCCTTGCAGACGAGCCAAGGCACCGGCGGCTCGCGCCAGAAGGGCGCGCAGGGCTGGGCCTTCAAGTAGGCGCCATGCCCAGCGATCCGCTCCAGAGCGCGGCGCTCCTCGGCAACATCCTGGCGCTGCCGCAGACTTTCGAGCAGCGCCGCCGCGAGGCCGAGCAGAGCCAGGTGATGCTCCAGGCACTCGGGCAGGCCACGGGCCAGAGCTACACGCCCGAGCAGCTGAACACGCTGCAGCCGCTGCCGCCGACGCTCGGCACGCGGACGCCCTACGTGGGCGGGCTTCTCCGCGGCGTCGGCACCGTCGGCCAAGTGCTCCAGGCCGTCACGGGCTCGCTCCCGGCGGCGCCACGCCCGCCCGTGCAGGCCATGTCGCGCATCCTCGAGCTGCAGGGCAAGGTGCGCGAGGGCGCGGCCCGCGAGCGGCTCGCCGCCGGCGTGCGCGAGAAGGTCGACACCCGCGAGCTCGGCGCGCGCGCCGTCGAGGCCGGCATCCCGGCCACGGGCGTCAAGCTCGCCGCCGGCGGCGGAAAGACGCCGAACGAGATTGGCCTGTGGGCGCAGGCGCTCGGCTACGACCCGCACAACCTGACGCCGGAGCAGTCGGGCGAGGTGGCACGCCAGATCGACGTCATCCGCACGCGCCGCGCCGGCGCCATGGGGGCGGCGGCCACCGCGGGGCGCCTCGGGGTCGAGTTTTCGCCGCAGTTCGTCGACGCCGAGATCCAGCGGAAGCTGGCGATCGAGGCCGGCGCGCAGGCCGGGCAGCAGCGCATCCGCTCGGCAGGCGCGCTCGGGTTCCTGCGGAGCCTCCGTGGCTCGGTAGACCGGAAGTACACGGCGACCGACCTCGGGCAGATCCCCGTGCAGGCGGGCCAGCTCTACGTACAGGCGCTCCAGGGCGACGCCGATGCGGTGAACATCCAGACCGCACAGGGGCGGCTGCCGGTGCTCGTCGAGGCGCTCCAGCGCGACGGCCGGATCTCGAACCAGGACGCGATCTTCCTCATGGGCAACCTGCCCTCGTTCTACGACACGAAGGCGCGCGCCATCGCGAAGCTCGACGCGATCGAGGACACGCTGCGCCAGCGGAACATCAACCTGGACACCGAGCTCGGGCGCATGGGGGGCGGCGCACCGCCTGCGGCCCCGGCAGCGCAGACGCCGGCGCCCGCCACCACGACGACGACCGTGCCCGGGGCGCGCCGCACGCGCCGCCTGCCCGACGGGCGCGAGCTGGTGATCGAGGACTGACGTGCCGACCGTCACCGATCCCACGACGGGCCAGCGCGTCTTCTTCGACCACGACCCCTCCGACGAGGAGCTGGCGAACGCCTTTCAGCCGGGGTGGGGCACGACCGCCGCGGAGATGGTCGGCGGCACGCTCGGCGCGCTCGGCGGCAGTGCGGTCGGGACGGCGCTCGGCGGCCCTGGGATCGGCACCCTCGCGGGCGGCGTGGCCGGGGCTGGTGCCGGGACCGCCCTCGGCGGCGCGCTGGCCGATCAGGTGGCGCGCGGCGGCACGACCCCGGGGCCGGCGCTCGAGCGCGGCGTCACCGGCGCCGCGGGCGAGCTGGTCAGCGCGCCGATCGCGGCGGGCGCCGGGAAGCTCGGCCGCATGGGCGCCCAGGCACTCGGGCGCCGCTACCCGAAGGTGGCAAGCGCAATCGAGCGCGTCGCGCCGGGCGCCTTCGAGCGCGGCCCGCGCGCGGCGGCGGCCATCCGCAAGGTCGGGGCGCCCATGGCACCGCTGGCGGCGGGCGAGCAGGGCATCGCGGCGATCGGGCAGAGTCTCGCGGGTCGCCGGTCCCAGGTGGCCGCGCTCGACGACGCGATCCATCAAGTGATCGGCCGCGAGCGCGTCGTGCCGACCGAGGGCCTGCGGCAGGCGTGGACGTCGCTCGTCGAGCAGACGGCGCACGAGCCGCTCGGCATGCCGCGGGGGACGGGTCGCATCGGCAAGCTCTTCCGCGGCGCGCCGGGGGAGGCCCGCGAGCAGGTGACGGCCGAGCTGGTCGAGGAGGCCGCGCCCGTCGTCGAGGGTCAGCTGGCCGGCGCCGCCACGGAGGGCGCGGGACGCGCGGCCGTCGGCACGCTCCCGCCTGGAGGCCAGCTGGTGCCGCGCACGCCCGAGGGCGCGCAGCTCTGGCAGCGCATGGGGCGCACACCGCGCGCTGCCCAGGTCATCGTCGAGATCGAGGAGGCGATCGGCAACGACCTCCTCGACTTCGACACGGCACGCCGGCTCGAGTCCCAGCTGGGGAAGCTGGCGAGCGGCCCCGGCGGGACGCGCATGCCGATCGGCACCGGGCAGCAGCGGGACGCCGCCCGCCTCTACGACGCCTTCCGCGGCGATCTCGATAGCTTCTACGAGACGCCCCTCGGCAATCAGATTCACCCCGACGTGCAGGAGCTGAAGGCCATCTGGAAGCAGACGAAAGAGGAGTTCAACGAGAGCGTCGTCGCGCGCCTCTGGCAGCGGAACCCCGAGCGGTTCGTGCAGACCGTGTTCCGCCCCGGGAACGTGACCGAGGTGGCCGAGCTCCGCCGGGTCGTGCCGCCCGACGTCTTCGACACCATGGTGGCGACCCATCTCGAGGGCCTCTTCCAGAAGGCCGGGCAGCAGGGCGAGTTCAAGCCGGCGCTGTTCGGCCGCTCGCTGCGCGCGCTCGACGACACGGGGCAGCTCGAGGCCATGGTCGGCGCCGAGCGACGCGCGCAGCTGGTCAACCTGGCCGACGAGTTCCTGGCGCAGACGGGGCAGCAGAGCGGCCCGCCGCTCGCCTCCCGCCAGCTCCTCGGCACCGCCGGCAAGGCGCTTGCCTACGGCACGATCGGCGGCCTCGGCCTCCGCATGACCGCCCCTTCGGTGCTGCCCGAGCATGGCATGCAGCCGCCGAGCGCCCCGGGGCTCGCCGCTGCGGCCGGGCTGCTCGCCGCGCTCGACCCTGCCGGCCGCGCTGTTGGGCGCCGGATGATCGGGCAGGCGGCTGCGCAGCGCTACGTGCGCCCGCTGTGGGAGGACGACGACGCGCTCCGGGCGCTCGGGACGCCGCCCCGCTGATGCGCTTCTTCTGCCACTCCGAGCACGGCGGCCTCCTCTGGCTCGCCCGCCGCCTCCAGGCCGACGGCCACGACGTGCGCCTGTGGGTGCAGCACGGCCAGGCGGGGCAGGGCCTCGTGCCCGGCGCTCCCGGGCCGTACCCCGCCGACGAAGAGGTGGTCGTGGTCGACGGGCCGCCGTCCCGGGCAGCGGCCCTCCGCCGTCCCGGGCAGCGCGTCATCGGCAACAACGCCCTCGGCGCCGAGGTGGCCTACGACCCGGCCGCGGCCCTGCGGCGTCTCCGCGTCGCTGGCCTCCGCCTGGCCGACCCGCGCGTCTTCCACGACGTCCGGGCGGCCAAGGCGTTTCTGGCGACCCATCCCGGCCGCTGGGTGGTCGAGGCGGCCGAGGCCGGCTTCACCGCCGACGGTGATCACGATGCGGTGCGTCGCTGGCTCGGCTGGGCGGGGACCGGGCTCCGCGACGGCTTCACGCTCCGCCGCTACGTCCCCGGGCACGCGGTGGGGGTGGCCGGCTGGTTCAATGGCGAGCGCTGGGTGCCGCCCTTCGTGGCGGTGCTGACCGACCCGCGCGCGCAGACGGGCGATCTCGGGCCCGTCACCGGCACCGAGGCGACGTGCGTGTGGGCGCTCGAGGGCGAGCAGCCGGCGCTCGCGCGAGCGACCCTGCTGCACTTCACGGCGGCGCTGCGGGCCGCGCACTACGTGGGCGCCCTGACGCTCCGTGCCGTGGTCGATGGGGACGGCGCCGGCGCGCTGACGGCCCTCGGCTTCGTCGACCGCCTCCCGGGCGATGCCTTCATGGGCTGGGCGCTGCTGCTCGCCGGGGACTTGGGGACGCAGCTCGCTGCCTTCGCCCGCGGGAGCCTGCGCCGCTGGGACGCCCGCACCCACGTGCGCGCCCTGACGCTCCGCGTGACGACGCCGCCCTACCCGGTGGAGCCGCCCGACGCCCGCGCCGTCGCCGGCCTGCCGCTCGACCCCCACCTCCTGGACGATCCGCGTGCCGTCTTCGTGCAGGACGTGCGCGCCGATCGCGCCGGGGAGCCGGTGCTGGCCGGCGTGGACGGGCATGCGTGTACGGTCGGGCATACGGCGCTTGATTGGTGGGCGCTCCGCGACGGCGCACTCGGGAAGGCGAAGAAGCTCGCCATCCCCGACAAGCAGTACCGCACCGATCCGGTCCTGCACGCAGAGGCTGCCTGGAGCGCGTTGCGCGAGGTGCGGGACCGCCGGGCCACGGCCCCGCCGCTGCGGGCGCCGACGGGCTTCCCTGCGCGTCCGAGCCGCGACGGGGACGCCGATGCGAGCGAGCCGCCCCCGGCGCCGAGCGTCACATGAGCGCGCACCCCCCCGAGATCTTCACCGGCACCGGTGCCGCGACGGTGACGCCGACGCGCCCCCGCCGGATGATGCTCGTCGGCAACAAAGGGCCGGCGGACCAGCTCGACGTCGGCTGGAACGGCTCGACCGCCGCCTGGACACTCGACCCCGGGCAGTCAAAGGGAAACTATGTTCGCGGCGGCGTGACGCAGGTGGTGCTGACCCCGGTCAGCGGCACTCCCGGCTGGCAGGTGGAGCTGTCGGACTGATGCTCGGCGGCCCGAACGTCTCGCGTGCGCCGCTCCTTCTGAAAGACGAGGGGGTCGTGCTCGGCTACGTGACCTCGCTCGACTTCCGCGGGCTCACGGTGCTCGCGTCCCGGATCGGCCTCGCCGGCATCGTCACCGTCGGCCAGGCGATCGTCGCGGGGCTCAACATCGGCGTCGTGCCCGCGACCGAGGTGGGGAGCACGACGCTCGTCCTGCCGGTCGCCCCCGACGCGGGGCCGGCGCTCTACCGCAATCGCCAGCGGCTACGGAAGGTCGCGAGCAGTCCGGGCGCCAACGAGTTCGCGGGCTCGGGCACGACGTACACGCTCGACCGCGCCGTGCAGGCAGCGGATCGGTTCTGGTGCAACCTCCAGTTTGGGGCGCTCACGAGCGCGCCCGACATCGGCGTCGCGGCGGTCGGGTCTGGCGTCGCCTGGTCGTTCGCCACCGCGCCCCTGACCGACAGTGACGAGGTGTTCGTCAGCGGCTTTGCGGCCCGGCGGGTCGTGAGCAGCCCCGGCGTGGGCGAGTACCTGATGACGTCGGCCGACGACTTCACGCTCGGCTGGGACCCCGGCGCTGGCTTCGTCTGGACGAATGGCCTCGTGGCCGGGTTGCCGCCGAGCGCGTGGCACCCGAACGACGAGCTGCCGCAGGTGGCGGCGGATACGGTCGAGTTCCCCTACACGCCGATCGCGTCCAGCGAGTCGCTCTTTCTCGGGACGCGGGCGCTGCGCCGCGTGGTGGGGGCGCCCGGGATTGGCGAGTACCGCATGACGACGGCGGTGCGTGCGCAGCTCTGGCGCACCATCGGGAGCGACGTCGTGGTCGCAGACGGCTTCGAGGCATGAGCCCTGACCGCCGCGTGGTGTCCGTGGTCGTCCTGGCCGCGCTCCTCAGTGCGAGCGTTGGTTACATCCTCGGTGAGTCCCGCGGGCGCGCCGAGCTCGAGCATCTCGTCTCGCTCCCCGCCGGCGGCGTGCATTTCAGCGCCACGACGCGCGCCGTCTGGACGAAGCGCGATGGTCGCACGCTGATCTTCGCGGCCTACCCGACCGACCCGGAGACGAAGCTGCTCCGCCGCTTCCCTTGGTTCAACGCGCCCCCGGTGACGGAGAGCGCCAGTAGCACCACCACGTTACCGCCGGCCGCGCCGGCAAAGGAGAAACGACCATGAGCACTCGCATGAAGGCTGGCAGCGGCATCGCCGCGTGGCTCACGCTCCTCGCCTGGGCGAGTGGCGTGTGGGCCGACACGAGTCCGCCCTGTGGCGACCTCCCGAACTTCGCCTGCGCCACCGCCTCGGACACCCTCACGGGGACCTACGACATGACCAGTGCCACGCCGTTCGTCTTCGAGGGCGCGACGGCGGACGCTTTCGAGACCACGGTCAGCATCGGGGATCCGGGGGCCGACCGCACGGTCTTCATCCCGGGCGACGGGAACAGCGCGACGGCGAAGCTGATCGACTGCTCCGCCGGGCAGCACGTCGATGCCTTCGATCCCGCGACGGGCGCCTTCACCTGCACGGCCGACTCCGGGGGCACGCACGACCTCCTCTCGGCCACACACACGGACACCGCGGCGAGCACCGTCACGCGCGGCGACCTGATCGTCGGCACGGCGACCCCCGCGTGGGACGATCTCGCGATCGGGTCGGCGAACACGGTCCTCGCCTCGAACGGCACGGACCCGGCCTGGACAGCCCTCTCCTCCTCGCACATCGGCGCTGGGGATCTTGCCAACGCGCTCATCTGGGACACGCTCTGCACCGCGAGCCCCTGCACGCTTCCGACCGCTCCCCGCACGGCCGACACGGCGCTCGTGGTTCACCACACGCTGTCCTTGCGCCGCGTGGCCGCCTGCGGGGGGATCAACGAGTACACCTTGAGCGGCACCACGCTGACCTTCTGCGGCACAGCGCCGTCCACCGGCGCCGACGCCGCGCGCGTGATCTCGGAGTCGTAAGCTGCTCCGCGCCGTCCTCCTGCTCGTCGCCTTCTTTGCGCATGACGCGCGGGCCAACACACGCATTCCGTGTGGGAGCGACCAGCAGCTCCAGTGCTACGATGCGGACCTCACGGAGATCGCCGCCCTCGGCGACGGCATTCCCGCCCGTTCCTCAGGCGTCTGGGCGGCCCTCACCGGCACCGCCGGCCGCATTCCCTACTACACAAGCACGACCGCGATCGGCGCTGACGACGAGCTCCGCTACGACGCGACCCTCAACTGCCTCGTCCTCGGCGCCGCCACCTGCGTCTCCGCCTTCCAGATCGACCGCGACGCGGGGGGGCAAGCGATCACGACGCTCGAGACGCACTACGACCGCGTCTGCGCGGCCGGCTGCACGAATGCGGGCGCGTCCTGCACGGCGCACGGGGGCTGCACGGGCGGCGGGTGCCCCGCCAACCCCTGCGGCAACAAGGATTCCGTCTACGTCTTCCGGCAGTCGGCGGGCTCCCACGCCTCCCCGGCGGCGGTCACGGTCGGGACGGACCTGGGCACGATCCTCTGGCAGGCCCACGATGGCAACTCCTGGGACGACGTCGCGGCGTATGAGATCTACGCGACGGAGACGCACTCGGACACGAACAAGGGCGTGCAAATGTCCTGGTACACCATCGCCACGGGCGGCGTGTCCATGGGCGAGCGGATGCGGATCACTGGCGGTGGCAGCCTTGCCGTGGCGGCGGGGCTCTTCGTCGGTGGTGGCGTTGGTGGGCTCGCCGATCCCACTTCGGCGATCCACCTCGTCGGCGACCTCCGCATCGACAATACCGGCACCGCGGGCAAGGCCCTCTGGCGTGAGCCATCAGGCTCCGGCAGCAACGTGACCACCATCGCCGCCGGCGCGCAGGGCGGCGACATCAACTACACGTGGCCGCTCGCTGCCCCATCGCAGAGCGGCCAGGTCCTCGCCGCGACGACCGCGGGCGCCTGGTCGTGGGCGTCGGCACCGGCCTACTCAGCCGCCAACGCGATTCACGAAATGGGGGGAATCTGACCATGCACATGCTCCGGGTGCTTGCTGGCCTTGCTGTGCTCGTCGGCCTCGTCGCGGTGGCGCATGCGGTCACGACGCCAAACAGCTCGGTCACCCCGCAGACGCCGAAGTTCTTCGCCGTGCAATTCCTCAACACCGACACGGCCGATACGACGACGAAGGACATCGTCACGGGCGCGGCTGATGGCACGAAGTGTGTCGCACTCTTCGCCAACACGAACGACAACGCGAACCACATCGTCACGATCCAAGTCCTCGACACGTCGGCGAGCGTGACCGGCATTATCGCGTCGGGCACGGTCACAGCCTCGGGGAGCGCCAACAACGCGGGGACCGGCGTCGACTTCTTCGAGCCGACTGTCTGGCGTGGCCTACCCTACGACAAGGATAGCAACCGCTTCGTCTTCCTCGAAAACGGCGACAAGCTGCAAGCGAAATTCTCGACCTCAATCTCGACGAGCGGCGAGACGATCACGATCATCGCCATCTGCGGCAACTTCTGAGCATGCGGCGTCTCGCCTCTATCATCGCTGGGGCAATCGTCGGCCTCATCTTCGGCGCGGTGCTCGTGGCCTTCGCGGTCAACGGCCCGATGCCCGGCAGCGGCGAGGGCGGCGGCTTCTCGCGCTCGATCGCCCCCGGTGCCCATTTCACCTACGACCCGCTGACCGATCGCTTCGGCATCGGGATCCCCCGCGGCATCGCACGCCTGATCAACGGCGTGCCCGAGACGCTCCCCGCCGGCACGCTCCACGTCATGCGCGCGGGTGGGACGGAGCAGGCTTCACTGGTTCTTGAGACGGGCAGCTCGACGACGGGACGGGACAGCGTCTTCGTCACGCGGAAGCACAGCGGCGATGGTTTCACACCGTCGAACGTCGTCGTCGGCACGCTCCTCGGCACATGGCAACAGACGGGCCTCGGCGCGAACGTCTGGCGCGATGCGCAGATCGGGGCCGGCGGCAACGAGGGTGGCTTTGTCATCGAGTGCAAGGCGACGCAGACGTGGACGACCTTCTTCGGCACACAGTGCGGGTTCTACACCTCGATCACCGGGGACACGGCGTTAAGCGAGCGCATGCGCTTCGGCGGCTCGGGGGCGGTCTTCATCCCAAATTCCACGTTGA